>Ga0315546_1000003_pt1 | contig 268025 bp, 272 predicted proteins | sample SalMarSW160170MG_FD_203833 | JGI IMG/M metagenome (GOLD analysis project Ga0315546, IMG submission 203833) | Salt marsh sediment microbial communities from the Plum Island Ecosystem LTER, Massachusetts, United States - Salt Marsh Sediment SW1601-170 ...
TGCCCCCACTGGCCAAAGCCGTTCTTGGAGATATAGATAATTCCGGGGTTGATTTCCTTTATCTGGCGGTAGCCAACATTCCAGCTTTCCATCACTCCCGGCCTTAGGTTATCTTCAATGACGTCAGCCTTGGCGGCCAGTTCTTTAAACACCTCCTGAGCTTCGGGTTTGTGCAAATCCAGACCCAGCCAGTATTTATTGGTGTTCATGTGGGCGAAGGCTGGTCCCTGTTCCCGGAACAGATAGCCGAAGGGGGTCAGGTCGCGGCAGGTATCCCCCATGGGCGGGATTTCACACTTGATGACCTCGGCACCCATCTCGGCGGCGAAACCCGGTCCCGCCGGACCAAGCAAAAGGGTGCACACCTCAAGTACCTTGATGCCTTCTAATGGTGTTGGCTTGGAGTGTTTCTTTTCTTTATAGTCCTGCCAGGTCTCTTCTGCCATGGCAATCAACTAACGTCCTTTCAATCTTCCCTTGAAGCGGTAACACAGCGACTTTATAGTAGTCGGCAAATTAGGTTCTATTATACTCGGAAGACCAGCCCCTCAGTAGCATCAATCCGAATTTTGTCGCCTTCCTTGATAATCATTGTGCCATTACCCGTATTTGATACTAAGGGGATATCATACTCCCGGCAGTGAATACAAGCATGGCTGAGAGAGCCGCCACCGTTAGTGACTATCCCTTTAACCAGCGGAAGTATCGGAGTCCATCCCGAAGCCATCGCCGGGCAAATCAGGATATCGCCTGGTTGCACCGTAAAAATATCTTCGCCAGTTATTAGAAGGTGTGCCCTACCTTCAGCAACACCAGCCGGACTGCCGCAGTTACCAAAACAGATGGCGCCGGTTTCAGGCCTTGGTGGAGCGTACTCACCAACAACAATCTTGGAAACTATGGCGTCGTGAACAGTCAAATGATGCTTATTTATATCCTCCGGCGTTAACGGTCCCCTAGAAATAATAGGCGAACGCGTCCGATATTCCTTCTGTGCCGTCCACACTTTCTTGCGTTCCTCAACAAGGTCCTTGACCTCATATGAGTCAGGATAGGCGATGAATAGCTCCAGCTCATCAGGGATGAAGAGGAACATGTCGTCGGGATTTTCAATAGTGCCAAACTTCACCAGTCTCTCGCCAATCTTCCTCACAAGGTAACGGAAGGTAGTAAGGCACCCCTGTTCCCATTCCACGTCATGGCTCTCGCTGTAAGAGCTTGTCCTCTGGCTCACGCTAAGCAGCGCCAGGAACCAGTCCATATCAGGATATTTGGCCGCCTTCACCTTGTTGATGAGTTCAGCGGTCAGCTCCTCCCGCTCCTTGACCAATCTGGGTCTTATATTATCAAGGGGGAAGGGCTCCTTGGGGTTGCCGGATAGCGCAAGGTATTGCTGAATGTGAGCAATAGCCAGCGTCGGGTCTTCCCACCATGAAGGCACAATGAATTCCATCATCCGTGGCGAGCGCCAACCATAGCCTTTAACCAGCATAAAATCATGAAGGTCCTTCTCCAACCACTGCTTACCTGCCGGGGTCTTTTTCAGGGCTGGGATGACCTCAGGGGCGGGATTGTTCTTAAAGATATCAGCAATCTTAAGCTCAAGGGCACGAGCGCGTAGCCCCCACAGCAACTTATCCTGCACAAAAAGGTTATTATCATAGCCGCGTATTATCTTATGCCAGGTGGGAGAAAACTCCTTTACCCCGCCGTACTCCGCAGCAATCTCGGTGCAATACCAGTAGGCGGTATACATGGGCAACATCATATAAAAATGAGTTTCCCAAGACCGGTAGAGATATTGTATAGCCTCCCTGAATATCTTGTACAACTCGTACTGGGTTGCCTTTTCGTAATCAAAGGTCCTGAATTTTTTGGACAGCCCTTTTAGTTCGTTCTCAAAACCGGTATAAAGCTTATCCCAATTAGGGGCATACGTTTGGAGTATGTATTTTTTGAAGTTCTTTTCCCTTTCTTCAATCTCAGCCTCGTCACTGATCCTGAGGGCGCCAGCTAAGGCGCAACCGTCTATATTGCGAACCTCACTCCCCCTGATGGTAGGCACCCAAGTCTCGCCGGCAGCATATATGAGGCCATGAGCTAAGGGGTAATTCCAGTGCCAGCCGAAAAGCGGAGTCCATGCCGGGTAGCTGTGGGAAAAGTTCAAGAACCACATCGGGTATTTCTTCAGGTCCCGCTGCGGCATGAACTCCCTCGTATATAAATTCCACGTCCAGGGCATCTCTTTATCCTCCTTAATCCTTTACTTACTCAAGTACTCACACGTTGACCTCCCAAATATCGTCTCCGCAACCTTTGTATTAATCCTACCAGTCCATCAGGCAGGTATAAGAGAGCAGCCACTAATACGAGGCCGAAAATGAGCATATAGAGCTCTCCAAGCCCGTACTTCGCAAGCGTTGTTGTTAGGTACTCCTTCAAGAGGGTAAAAAAAGCGGCGCCTATTACCGGACCATAAAGCTGTCCCATACCGCCAAAGATAGCCATCAAAACCGGCATGAAAGAAAGGAGCGGATTAAAAGCAATCTTTGGGTCAATATATGTCCACCTCGTCGCCATGATTGCCCCAGCTGCCCCCATGAAAAAAGCGCTGATGGCAAAGGTGACGATTTTTAAAGCAGTGATGTTAATGCCGGTATGAGCCGCAGCTTCTTCATTCTCTCCAATACTCTGCAGGGCTAAGCCGTATTTGGAGTGTCGGATAAAGTAGGCGGTAAGCATTAATAACACAAAAATAAGTAATATGACGTAATAAACAATCGTGTTATCCAGGGTGGGAACCACTCGGCCAGTCGTACCAGTTATATTTACTTCCCACCAGAGGGTAAAATACAAGAGGAGCTCAACAAGGCCGAAGGTGAAGATAGCAAAATAGATGCCCCTCAGCCTCAGGGTCAGAGCTCCAACGAGAAGGGCAAGTATGAAACTGGCCAGGCCGCCAACAAAGATAGCGATAGGCAGGGGTAGTGCTTCCCCCAGTATAACTGAGGCATATATGCCGACCCCGAAGAAGGCGGCTGACGCCAGTGAGATGTAACCGGTAGGACCGGAAAAGATAGTCCAACTCACGGTAAGGACGATATACAGAAGGACGCTACTCGCCAGTATGACAAAATAACCCCCTGTATAGATGGGTGCAGTAGCTAACACGACGAGGGTTAGAAAAAGTAACCCTGGTAAAAGCGACCTTTTAGATATAAATTTGGTAACATCCATTTCTTTACTTCCCCAGAATACCTGTTGGCTTTGCCAGGAGCAGGAGCATGAAGAGCAAATAATAGGCAACCATGGCTAAACCCGGCTCTATATAGGTTACTATGCTGCCAACAAGCCCCAGTATAAACCCCCCGATGAAACTACCAAGGATACTGCCCAACCCCCCTATGACGACCACGATGAGGGCAATTACTGTGTACTCCAAACCCATCGTTGGTTGAATGCTTATCATCATGCTTATAAGCGAGCCGCCTAAACCAGCCATCAGAGCACCGAGGCCGAAGCATAAAGCCAGCACCCGGTTAATGTTTACCCCCATGAGCCCAGCGGTGACTGGGTCTTGGGCTGCTGCCCTGATCGCTTTGCCCAGGCGGGTACGGGCTAAAAAGATATAAAAGATCACACCTATGGCTATAGCAAAGCCAAGGGTTACCAGGCGATTGGCGGCAAATACCGCTCCCCCAATATTGACCGGGAAGGCTAAATAGGTGTAGCTTTTTATGCCAGCGCCCCATATTAATATGGCCACATTCTGAATGATAAAGAGGAGAGCAAAAGCAGCTAACATGGAGTTGCCCTCAAAGACAGCCAGCGATGGTGACGAGATTCTAAGGCGGGTGAACAAAGTGCGGTGAAGTAGAAAACCGATTATGAATATAATAGGACCGCAAATGGCAAGAGAAACCAGCGGGTTGATACCAAAAATGGAAAACAGCGACCAGGTGATAAAAGCCCCGAGCATGATAAATTCGCCGTGAGCTATGTTCAGCACTCGGGCAACACCATACTGTAGGCTCAAGCCCATAGAAATGAGGGCATAGATGCCGCCCATCAGTAAACCGGCAATCGCTACATCCAGGATTGTTACAATCATAATAATAGCTTTCTAGCTTTGGCAATTATGGGCACAGGCTGCCCCAAGGGTGCAGGATAAGTCCTCTGGAGAAAATAACCACCCTCAAGAGTTGTTATCTTTACACCCTTTAGACAGCCTGCTCGCTATTATTGCACTATATTGTTTATTGCTACTATAACTCTACGATTATTCTGCTGGTGCTGGCCAATCCGGCTTAGGGTATTCAGGCGGTGCGGTACGCCTCTCCCCAGGATCTATGACTTCATATACACCGTTTTGCCACTGACCTATCTCACCGGGATGATTCACAAAGTATCGGTTCTCATCGTACCAGAACGGTCCCAAAGCCGTTTCATAGGTCGTGGTCGCCATAATATCCCTTATTACCGCCTGGTCAAGTGTCCCTGCCTCCTCGACAGCCTGCTGGAAATGCTGTAATGATGAATAGTAGTATAGTGCTCCCCAGTAGTCGGGTTCCATGCCAGTAAAGGCTATGTATTTGTCAACGAATTCCGCGGCTTCAGGAGAGGTCTTCGCATTCCAGGCACCGCCGCCCATTACTCCCTCAATCACATCCGCGCCAAACGCGTCTCTAAAGGTATTGGGGCAATAGGGCCCAACGGAACAGAAGATGGCATTGAAGTTAATGCCATACGCTATTGCCTGTCCAATTATAGGCCCGGTTTCCCAGGGATAGCAAGCAGCCAAAAAGGCATCGACGCCAAGCGACTGGGCTTCCTTCAACAATGGCGAGTAGTCCTCAGTCACGTCAGGAGGAAAGCTCTCGATCATTACGACATCGATTCCGGCCTGCTCGAAATACGGAACCATGGCGCCGCCATACTCTACGCCGTGGAGGTCTCCGCGGAAGACCACCGCCACCGACTTCACTCCGACTTCATTGAAAATGCCAGTAAGAGCCGGGGCCTGAGTTTCAGCAAAATTCAAAACCTGGAAGAAATAGGGCAGGTTAAGCGACTTTAGCTCCCCGGCACCACCGGGGCCCCCAATCAGTATATACCCATACTTGTTGGCTATAGGGGCAGCAGCAAAGAGCCAAGCGGTACCCCAAGGGGGGAAGACAAAGTCAACCTGGTCCTCTAAAATTAATCTTTCTAGCAGGTTCGTCATGGTGCCTATATCGCTCGTATCATCATATCTGAGTAGCTCTACGGGCAAGCTCTTGCCATACTCCTCTACGTATATCCCGCCAGCTTTATTAACCTCATCAACCCAAAGCTCGTAGACTGGACCGCCTGCTGTCTGAACTCCACCCACCAATGGGCCGGAGAGAGCGATTGCCTGACCAATAACGATTTTTTCTTTGGCTGGTGGAGCTGCGGGACAGGCGGCAAGCAGAGGCACCGCTACCAGTGCTAAGACTATAAAACCAAACAATAACTTCTTTTTCACTGTTTATCCTCCTCCATAGGCTTTCTTACATACTTATGGGAAGACAACTATATTTACATATGCATTCCTCCTCTTCATTATAATAATGGCAACACGATAATAACTCCCCAGAGGCGAAACTTAGAGCCTGGACCATTTATATATATCGTAATACGGCAGGGGATAAGTTGCAATAGGAAACTTTCTATGATATCATAGATTTTGGAGTGTAAATCCGGCTGAGTAATCTGAGATCGCCACTCTCTACTTAGAAAGTGGGGTTGCTTCTCCTGCGGAGTAAGCATCTGTTGGAACCGAAAATGTTTCTCTGGCTAAAGAAATAAATCTATTAGCAATTGGGGGTAAAATAACGTCTCTGCGGACAAGAACATCTACTCCTACATTTATATCATCTATGGGATGAAGTATCTTCAGCCGGCCCTCAGAGACTTCCTTTTCTACGTTATGCATGTGGTAGAAACTTATGCCCTTTCCATCTTCAACCAGGCTCCTGCCCCATTCTATGCTATCCACCTCCACTGCTATAAGGGATGATGCCTCCACCCCTGCAACCTCAAGCTTTTCTAGAATAATCTGCCGCGTAGCTGATGTTTCCGGACCCAAAATTAAGGGGTAATCGCAGAGGTCGGCCAGTTTTATTTGCTTCTTCTTGGCAATAGGGCTGGATGGGGAAGCAACCAGCGCCATCCTTTCCGCCTCCGAGATAGCTATGCACTTCAATTCAGGGTTGGTATAGTCCCGGCTTACCACAATACCAAGGTCAAGCTGGGAATTCAAAACATCCTCCATGATTTTGAAGGAAGGGGCATTTTCAACGATGAGCTTTACGTGGGGGTAGAGCTCTCTGAATTTGGCGGCTGTTGAGGAGAAACTGGAACTTAAGGTGAGGGCTATGCCAACACGGAGGCTGGCTTCTTTTAGATCCTCTACAAACCTTTCTGCGCCAATTAGTTGCTGATAGATTTGCCTAGAGTATTGAAAGAGACCTTCCCCGGCGTGCGTAAGGAACAGTTTTTTTTTCTTTATATCTAAGAGCCGTGCGCCGACAGACTTCTCTAGGGACTTAATACGGTAGGTTACAGTTGGTTGGGACAGAAATAATTTCTCTGCAGCAGCTGTTATGCTTTTCTCGCTAACAACAAAATAAAAGACAACGAGATTATAAACGTCCAACTTTGGGGTGTGCATTGCAACTTCTCTACCCTGCTTGAATCCAAGCCTTTTTATCTGCTCTAGTAAGGTGCCAATTTTAAACCTCCAATTTAGGGCCAGAACAGATTACTCAGCCGGATTCACACTCCAAAATCTATGATATCATAGAAAATTTCCTATTGCAACTTATCCCCTGCCGTATTACGATATATACAAATGGTCCAGGCTCTAAGTTTCGCCTCTGGGGAGTTATTATTGGGTTGCCATGTTTTTACCGTGATTGTCTGAAGGTTCAAGTGAGATGGCTCGTTAATGCCCATTAGAGGGGGTGGGAGACGAATAATTTTACGAGGCAGTAAGACGTTACTCCGACTAAATGATGGGCGGGCTCTGCCAGGGGAAACTGAGGTATCAGGGGTTTCAACTTTTTCCCAACTGGTTTAAATATTTTCTTCCCCCTCCCGTGTGGGTAGCCTCAGCTGTAATCGGGCAAGTGGTATCCCGCCCTTTTGATTACATGCTTCGTCTTAATGTTGCACAAATGCTTGTTTTGTGCAACCACAAAGGGTAAAAAGAGAGGGCCGAGACTTCGTCTCGGCCCTCTCACCTGGTTCAACGCTAGAGCGGTCTTAGATTAGCGATTGCTGCTTGCCATACCCCAAAGCCTTGCGCTCCTCCTCTAGGGCGTCTTCGGGTATTAGGTTACGGATGCGCTCAATATAGCCCTTCAGATAAGCGTTGAAGTTATCCACCTTGTTGGTCATCGCGGCGGTGGGCTGGTCAATATACCCTGGCAGGTCGGGTATCCGTCTCAGCTCCTGAGCCTTCTCCCAAATCTGCCACAAGGTCGGTCTGATGGAGTTCGTAAGCTCCTCAATCTCATCTACAGCCTCATTCACCCTGACCGCGCTCCATCTGATAGGCATAGGTTTACCTCCTTTCTGGGCATAATTACCCTTTCGAATACCGGACATCTCGGTCAGTCTTTGCGGTATAACTTGTCCCTTTTTATTCTTTCGGCTCTGGCTACGGACAGGTAATCAGGGCACTTTGTAGAGCACCGGTGAGTGTGCCCCTTAAGACACTCTAGACAAAGCCAGTAGCACTGCCTTGTATTTTTACAGGGATAAACTATGTCCATATCACCCCCTTTTGAGCACAAAGAGGGGGTATCCGCTCCCACGCTTGGGGAACGAATACCCCCTAAAAAGGCAAAAAGGCAGGGTCTCCCCCGCCTTCTTGCGTGGCTGTTCTGTTTGGGCTATAAGCGTTCTAGGCTACGGCGACAGGCTGTTTAGCCTTGCGTTTTGGCTTGGGCTTCTCGGCTGCTGGCTCGGCTTTAGCCTTTGCCTTTTGCTCGGCTTGTGACTTGTCGGTTAGCATTGGCATTACCACCAGTTGATAACCGTCAGCACTAAAGAGTGTTGGGCTTGACGCATTGACAAGGCTGAAGTCCACCATACCCCCGCAAGCCTTTAGAGCTTGCGTGAGGTATCTGCCATCTATCCTCACAAAGCCCTGACCATCGGTATCGGCTGGTAGCTCGGCTTGACCTGTGTTATCAGGGTTAGCCATTACTACCTTGCCATCACCAATCGTCAAGTCTATCGGGTAGTTTTTAGGATTGTCCGATAGTGCTTTCAGGGAATTGACGGCTTTGGTTGCCTCTATCGTGTCAAAGTGGGCTACCGTGTTTAACTCGGTAGGTATCAGCTTTTGCCAATCAGGAAAGTCGCCACCATAGCTAGTCCACTTATAGCGGATTAGCTCGGTATCCAGTATCAGGGACATACCGTCAAGGCTCTCCCCGCTAGGCTCAAAACTAACCCTTGCCCTCTTGGCACGCCTTAAGGCATTGGCGATGCCTCTTAACTCATCACGATTGACTAGGGCTTGCCCTTCACCATCACAGTCAAGGCTGACTACCGCTAGCCTGAAGCCATCGGCACTAACTAGAGTGAGCTTGCCCTCTTTCGCTATAAAGTTGACGCAAGCTAAAATTGGTCTATCGTCACCCCAAGCGGTAAAGGGTAGCACTCTATTGAGTGCTTCGGCTAGCTCAAGGCTTCCGATGTTAGGCGTGACGCTGTTAGACGGGCTAACCCTAACCTCACAGATGGTAAGGGGCGTTATCCGCTTGCCTTCCGTCTTAATCCAAGCCAAGTCCTCTAGGTAGCTGGTATTAGCTCCGCAGATTACCTTAAGTCTCTTGTGTCCGTTAGCCTGCGACCCGCTAGCACTAGCGGAGGGGATAACCTTGACGATATTGCTACCCCCCAAAGCCTTAAGATAACCGAGTAAGCCTTTGCGCCCAATGGTAAAGTCCATAAGCATTACCCTTTCGGCTAACGCTCTGGACAGGGCGTTTACCAGCATAGGCTTATGAGCGACAAAGCCTTCGCCTGAACGCTTGCCCACGATATTAAGTTGTTCTATTTGAACACCCCCTTTGGCTGTTCTCGGTAGTGGGCAAGGCTACCGAGTGCCTCATTAGTGAGATACCGACTACCCGCTACCCGCTGGCATAATCGGCACTCCCACTATATATAGGACATCGGGAAGGGCAAATTGCGACATTTTAGAATAGCTTTGCTTGCTCTTGTCGCCTGTGTCTCTCAAGATACTTCTGGTCTCTCTTATTGAGTGGTATCCCCTTAAGCCTCTTACCGGCTATAATTACTAACCGCTTTGGGCAACCGAGTAGCCAAGTCCTAGCCTCTAGCCAAGCGTCAAGGTCAATAGCCTTATCATCGGCTAGCGTCTCAATTAGCTCGGTAGTGTTGCCGTCCCCATCCCCTATCTCGGTATTGAGGCTTAAGATGGTGAGCTGGCGCTTGAGCTGTCGCCAATACTTGTGGCACTCATAAGAGGCTATCCGCAGCATAGCTACATCGGATAATTGACCACCGCCATTACTGTCTAGGCTCAATTGGGCATCGGCAAGGCTTAAAACAATGGTATGGTTTAAGTCCTCTCTATCGTGCCACTTTGCCTTGTGTTGAAACCTGTCGGCTACTACGATATACTTACCCCAGTCTAGCATTGTTGGGCTCTCCCTTCAGTGTTAGATTTGCCCTAGCTTGGTTAACTGCTGGCTAGGGCATTTTGTTTGGGGCAAGCGTTCAGCTTTGGCTCTATTCAGTTGTTAAGGTGCGTTTGATTTTCCAGCTATATCATCCAACAAAAGGAACGATTGTTAAATTACAGAATGAACCTATATTTACGACATTTTTTGTCTATGAGTAAAACCGCCAGTTTGCGCCTTCAAGGCTGGAATTGCCTCGGATTAAACAATTTGTGACGAGGCTTCTGATGGGCTAAAGGCTCTAGAGGCACTACAGCCTGTCTCAGGGGAAAAAGCATTGCACTTTTTATTATCAAGCACGGCAATTGTTTAACCGTCAGGAAGCTGATAAATACCTCTCGTCTGGGCAAAAAGAGGCTTAAAATCCTATTCTGGTGCTTGAGACTAACTCTTGAGTTAAAACCCTGAGTGGTTCTAATAGCCGTAGAGCGCCTTACGGGGGTCAGCCCATTGTTCGTCTGACGCAGATTTACCTTTTTGGGTAAGCCGGAAGTAGATGCGTGGTTTACCCTCTGAGTAGTGCTCCTGGAAAGCAGATGGTTCTACTAAACCCGACGGCTCCACCCAGCCCAGCTTCTGAATCGTTGAGAAGTAGGTCACAAATGAATGATAGCGGCAGCCCCTTGATTTGTAAGGCAGTCTCTCAAGGTATTTTCTAGCTAAGGTCTCTATGTTATCCGGATTGATGGGGCGTTTTGCTTTCCTGGCACTCTTCTCCTCCTGCCTTACCGCCCTATCCTCGGCTGTAGCTCGCCTTAATGCCTGTTTATAGTGATAAAAGATGTCTGCCTGCGGAGCTCCTACCTCTGGCTCAATCACTGGAGAATTATGAGGGCCATTACCCAGTAGAAACTCCCTGATAAACCAGCCGCAGCCGAAGGGACGGAGAAAGCCACCTCGGCTAGGCTTGAGAGGTAGCGTTACCATTTGTTTCCTTACTCCATAATCTCTGGTACCACTGTCTATGCTCCTCACCGGCTACTTTGCGATATTTGGCCGTAGTATTGAAGCTGGCGTGGCCCAGATGCTCCTGAAGTAGCCGCAGTCCATCCCCGGTATCATCTAGTTTTATCGCATGGACGGCAAAAGCATCTCTTAACCGGTGGGGACTAACGTTGTGTATCTTTCCAGTCTCAGGGTTAACCAGCTTGGGTAGACCAGCTTTTTCGGCGCAGTCTCTAACTATTTGAGAGCCTCTATGGCGGTTTACGCCGAAAACAAGTCTTTTCCCACCGCGAAGAACTGGACCACCGCGTAAAACGTAGTCCTTGAGCATCACCAGTGTATCGTCATCGATGGGCAGCGTTCTCATACGGCGGTGCTCCTTCTCTTCAGTGACTACCTTCTCCACTTTTACCCCGCATTTAGGGCAATAGGTATGGCTTTTGCCGAGCCTAGCAGAACAGTGAGGGCAGGATAGCTTCATACGCAGCTTCAGATGCTGAATAGTAATCGTACCCTCAGAGAAGTCTATGTCCTTAACTTGAAGATTAAGGGCCTCACTGATGCGGCAGCCAAGGTGAAATAGAAGCCTGATGAGCAACTGGTCACGAAGGTTTGTGGCTATCTCTTCAAGCTGCTCTACTTGGTCAGGCGTCAGGTAAGTCTTTACTCTTGTTTCCGTTATCATTACCTTTGTCTTCAGGTTGCTCTGGTTTCAAAGAGTTGAGCTGGAGATGACGCCGGGCAATCATCCGGGCAAGTATCTTCAACCCGCAATCTGGGGCTTGACAGCTACCAGCAGGGGGTGTATTATATTCGTGAGATGGATGTTTATGCATATAAAGACACGATATCACATCTTAACTACTTTGGCTATGCATTATTATGGCACTTTAATCCTGTAACGATTTGTTCAAAAAGAGCTCTAATATTGTAAAAATGAAGCTGAAGGACTTGTAAAATGGCGAGAGGAAAGAAATCCGAAATCAATTCCCAGCTACGACGGGACTGGCTGGAAAAATACGAGGCCGGTCAGTCAGTATTCAAAATATCGGTTGAATATCAGAGAGACCCGCGAACAGTAAAACACCATATTGAACGTGCCCTTAGGGAAAAGGAGGCTAAGGAGGCAAGGGTTATTGTGATTAGGGATGCCTTGATGAAACATCATGCCAAACTTATCTCGTATGCTGAAAAGCTGTATAACAACGTTAATTCTGAAGAACCGGTCTCCACTGAGTTATTGGAAGACCGCATGTACTATGCTCTAAAAGGTCACCTGCCAAGATCCCCGTTATGGAACTCTCTTAATCGCCTCAATCGACTCTACGGGGAATTGGATGAACTCAAAGCACGTTTAAGGACTAAATTAGGTGAGGAAATAGAAAAGGACACTGTAATGCCTGCTGAAGAGTCTGTTCGCCTGGGTTTATTAGAGGCCTTTCTTTTCCAGGTGATCGCTTGGGCTAAAGGTAATAGCGGTATTAGCCTTCAGGAAGATTTTAAGGTACATTCCGTGGGTAAGGGAAGAAGCTCTGTTGAGTATGGGACCTTCAACCTTGGTATCATGGCGGATAGCGAGGTAAGCAGGATAAGGAAAATCATTGAGGGTTGGGAGAAAAGGCTGATTAAACTGCCGGAATACTATGAAGCCAAAGATATGTTGGAGCAGCTTAATTCGCTAAAAATAAAGACCAGAGAAGAGTTAGCCGTAATTTTTGAAAGGGGAATAGTGCCGGGCAGCTGTAAATACTGCCCGGCATAAAGTAGAAAAGGAGGTTGAACTATGAAGGTCGTACTGTATGCCAGGGTCTCATCTGAAAAGCAGGACGTGGATTTATCCATCTCAGCGCAGTTAAAAGCTTTGAGGAAATACGCTCAAGAAAACAACCATCAGGTAGCGGCTGAGTTTATCGATGAAGCTGAGACCGGAAGAACCTCAGCCCGCCCAGAATTCAAGAAAATGATCTCAACAGCTCGGCGCCCCGATAAACCGTTTGACCTTATACTGGTCTACAAGTATTCCAGGTTTGCCCGCAACCGGGAGGATTCGATTGTCTTTAAGACAATGCTCAAGAAAAAGGGAATCCAGGTAATATCAATTACGGAGCCGTTTGATGATACCCCTACCGGCAGGCTGCTCCAGGGCATTATTGAGAGCCTGGATGAGTTCTACTCCGATAACCTCGGCGAAGAGGTAACTCGTGGTATGAGAGAGAGTGCTTCCAGGGGGTTCTACTTGTCAGCCAAACCTCCTTACGGATATCGCAAGGTCAGGGTAAAGGACGGTGGTAAAGAGAGAACCAGGCTTGATTTGAACCCATCCCAGATGAACACAGTCCAGGCTATATTTAGTGATATATTAGATGGCAGAGGCCTTATCGAAATAGCCAGGGAGCTTAATACGAGAGCTATTCCAGGACCTAATGATAAAGGCTGGAGCAAGACCGGTGTTTACAGCATTCTAAATAACGAGATTTATACCGGAACATTGGTCTGGGGGAAAAACAGCAAGCGTGGATTGGAGCCTGTCAGGGTTGAAAACACCTGCCCCGCCATAGTTGACCGTAATACATTTGATAGAGTGCAAAAGATGCTGAGGGATAGAGCGCCGGCCCGAGTCCACCCCAGGAGAACGGCTAGCCGATTTCTGCTGAGCGGGCTTACCCGCTGTGGTTATTGTGGTAAAGCTCTAATCGGTCGGGATGCCAAGAGCGGTAAGTTTTCTTATTATGTATGCGGCACCCTGGACAAGAAAGGAGCAGGAGCCTGTCCTTCCAGGTATTTAAACAGTCAGAAGTTTGAAGGCTTGATCATAAACAAAATTAAGGAACATATCCTGACAGAAGATAACCTGACCAGGCTGGTAAGGTTGGTGAACGAGCAGATGGATAGAGCTTCAGGTGAGTACCGAGATGAATTAAAGCTTATCTCTAGGGAGGAAGAGAGCATATCTGCCCGTCTTGGCAGGCTGTACGATGCGATAGAAACAGGGAAAATTAGCCTTGATGACCTGACTCCCAGGATACGTGAGCTAAGAAACCGTCAGGAACAATTGTTAAGCAGGCGGATTGAGCTTGAGGCGTTGATGTCAGATAGAAAGGTAGAGCTAGCCGACTTGGACATGGTTAAAGACTATGTAAGTGATTTGAGGCACACTCTTGACGAAAGCCCATTATCTGAGAGAAGGGCTTTTATCCGCAGTTTTGTCGAAGGTATAATTGTAACCAAAAAGGAAGTGCAGCTTAATTACATTGTACCCTTTCTGCCGAAAGGATTAACTGAGGAGAAAGTGGGAGTTCTGCCTATTGTACACTATGGTGGGCGGTAGAGGACTTGAACCTCTGACCCCCTGCGTGTAAAGCAGATGCTCTAACCAACTGAGCTAACCGCCCCAACGACTACCCAAAAAGTCTTCGACTTTTCGGGGACCCATTAACTATGGTGCGCTTGGCGGGTCTCGAACCCACAACCTCAGCCTCCGCAGGGCTGCGCTCTATCCTGTTGAGCTACAAGCGCCTAAAAATGTGCCGAAGGGGAGATTTGAACTCCCATATCCTTACGGATACTACGCCCTGAACGTAGCGCGTCTGCCATTCCGCCACTTCGGCACAGACAAGAGGATTATAGCCAGTTCGTGATTGGGCGTCAAGGGAATAAAAAGAGGGGGGAACCCCACCCCCCTACCCCTGCTATATATTTTCCCACCCACCCGCCCTCGTAGGCTTTGTCTATAAAACTAACTAGCCCCCCAGGTTGAGGAGCGGAGCTCCTTAGGGTGGGTGGGGTGGGAAGCAAAACACAGGCTAAAAATGGAAAGCGTGAAGCAAGACATAAATTAAAAGTGGGGGGGGGATGGGGTTAATTCTATCTGAATTAGCGCTTGGTGTATTGAGGTGCCTTGCGCGCCCGCCTGAGCCCGGCCTTCTTTCTCTCTTTAGCCCGTGAGTCCCTGGTCAACAGCCCGTGCTGGCGCAGTACCGTCTTAAGGCTCTCATCAGCCGCTAACAGGGCGCGGGCAATACCGTGAGAGATAGCACCACCCTGCCCTGATATGCCGCCCCCCTCTACCTTAATCACGGCATTATACTTGCCCATGTTTTCCGTAACCAGGAGCGGCTTCAGTATTATGCGGCGGTGCTCAGGGTAGGGGAAGAACTCCTCGTAGGGGGTGCCGTTGACAATAATCTCGCCCGTACCCGGTATCAACTTTACCCGGGCTACTGCCGTCTTGCGCCTGCCGGTGCCGTAATAATAAATTTGCGTTTTGGATTGAACCACCTAGTTTTCAGCCCCCTTTGTCCTGGCCTTGGTCTTAGCCGGGTGAGGATGAGCCTCACCGACATAGACCTTTAGCCGTTTCATCATGCCGTCCCGGAGGCGGTTTTTGGGTAACATCCCCTTGACGGCGTATTCAATCACCCGGGTAGGCTCAGTCTGCGATAGTTTCTCCAGACTGATGCTCTTGAGTCCCCCGGGATACCCCGAATGTCTATAGTATAACTTCTGCTGGCTCTTATTGCCAGTAACCCGAATCTTTTCGGCGTTGGTGATGACGACAAAATCGCCGCTGTCCAGGTGGCGGGTGAATATTGGCTTGTGCTTGCCCATGAGCAGGCTCGCCGCCTCGGTGGCGACCTTGCCCAGAACCTTGCCCGAGGCATCAATGGTATGCCACTGGCGCTTAATCTCGGAGGCTTTAGTGCTGTAGGTCTTCATTATTCCTTCCAAGCTGTTTGGGGTAATTTACCCGGTTAAGATATAGCCCGCAGGAGGGGGCAGTCGGCCCCGCCGTCCCCCGCTTTTTGGCCTCGATTATACTATTAAATTCATCAACGCTCATCTTGCCCAAGCCGACCCTGATAAGGGCGCCAACCGTATTGCGAACCTGATGGGGCAGAAAGGAGTTAGCCACCATATTAAAGGTGACCACCTCCCCCTCCCTTTCGAAACTGGCTTTGGAGACGCGCTTCACCGTGCTCTTTACCCTCGTCCCGTTGGAGCTGGCAAACGAGGCGAGGTCATGCTCACCGATAAGAGACTGGGCTGCCCGATTGGCAGCTTCGATATCCAGAGGGCTGGTAACAAAGTAGGAGAAGCCCTCCCTCACCGGCGAGCGGGTTGGGCTGTTTAATATGTAGTAGCTGTATTCCCGGCTGGTGGCATCACGCCTGACATTAAACAGGTCATCCTTTTTATAGGCTGCCTTTACCGCAATATCCCGGGGCAGATAGTGGTTCAAGCCCTTTATGAAGGTATCGGTGGGAAGGGAGGACTTGGTCCTGAAGCTGACCACCTGTCCCATAGCATGGACTCCGGCGTCGGTTCGGCTGGCCCCCATCACCCGGCACCTCTCCCCGGTAAGCTTCTTTATGGCTGTCTCCAGCTCCTTCTGAATAGAGGCTAAGCCAGCCTGCCACTGGAAGCCGTGGTAGTGAGTGCCGTCATATTCTATAGTCAATACAATCTTTGTCGTCTTCATACCAGCTCAATTTGAACCATAGGCGCCCTATCGCCCTGTCTTGGGCCTAACTTGGTGATACGGGTATAGCCCCCCTGCCGCTCAGCATATCTGGGGGCAAGCTCGGCGAATACCTTCTCCGTTATCTTCTCACCCAGGATAAAGGAGAGTGCCTTGCGGCGGGATGGGAGTCCCCCCTCCTTACCCAGGGTAATCATCTGCTCCGCCAGACTGCGTATTTCCTTAGCCTTGGCTTCGGTGGTGGTAATCTTCTCATGATTTAGCAGGTCGGTCACCAGGTTGCGGTACAGTGCCTTGCGGTGGGCTGAAGCCCGTCCCAGTGTTCTCCCCGCTACTTTGTGCCTCATCTCACTCCTCCGCCTCGACCTCTCTCTCACCGAGAGGGGTAAGGGATAATTCCATTGCCTCTAGCTGCTCCTTTACCTCGTGCATGGACTTCTTGCCGAAGTTATGCAGCGAGAGCAGTTCCATCTCTCCCTTGCTTATGAGTTCGCCCACGGTGCTTATGCCACCCCGCCTCAGGCAATTCATGGTGCGTACCGATAGCTCCAGCTGGTCTACCGGCATGTTATATTTTTCATCGGGGATGGAGGCGCGAACAAGCTGCTTTTCCGCCTCGATGCGGGAGACCCTGACGTAATCGATGAATGGGTCTAGCTGCTCGGTCAAAACCCGGGCGCTCTGGCTGATTGCCTCTTCCGGCGAGATTGTGCCATCGGTCCATATCTCCAGCTCCAGCCGCTCATGGCTTGTCTCCCGGCTGATATGGCTCGGCTCAACGGTGAAGTTGACCTTGCGTATTGGGGCAAAGAGGGCATCTACCGGAATCGTCCCTATGGGCAGGTCATCAGCGGCCTCAGCCTCCCGATAGCCTTCACCCAGTTCAACATCAAACTCAGCATACATCTTGGCTTCAGGCGAATCTAGGGTAGCCAGATAAAGCTCAGGGTTGGCGATTTCAAAGTCGGTTGACGGCTCAATGTCAGCGGCAGAGATTCGCTTCTCCCCCTCCACATTCAGTATCAACTTGCCCGCTTGTCCGGAAAGGGGTTTTATCCTCAGTGCCTTAACATTGAGCAGAAACTCGGTGACGTCTTCCTTGATGAAGGGAATGGTGGTAAATTCATGCTGAATTCCCTCAATCATAACCCTGGTCACTGCCGCCCCGGGAAGGTAGCCGAGGAGAGCTCGCCGCATGGCGTTGCCCAGAGTAACGCCAAAGCCCTTCTCCAGGGGTTCGGCGCGAAAGCGCCCAAAGTTATCCTTAGTTTCAATACATTCAATCTTAGCTATGGCTAGATTGGACAAGGTGCCACCTCCTCAACTTACCGCGAGTAGTACTCAACTATACCCGGCAACTCAAATTTAGCCTCAATGTCAGATGGGGTGGGTAGTGATATAACCTGACCAACACCCTTCTCTATGTCCAGGCTCAACCACTCTGGAATAACCTTACTCTCAAAGCCTTGAGCCATTTGCTCATAATAGCCGCTCTTGGTGCTGGCTTCCTTCCAGCTAATGGTGTCACCCTCCTTGATCAGATAGGAGGGGACATCTACCTTCCGCCCGTTAACCAGAATATGACCATGACGAACCAGCTGGCGACCCTGCGAGCGGGAGTCGGCAAAGCCCAAGCGATAGACTATATTGTCCAGCCGTCTCTCCAGCAGCACCAGCAGGTTTTCCCCGGTGATGCCTGCCTGCCTCTCCGCTGCTTCAAAGAATCGCCGGAACTGTTTTTCTAGCATTCCGTAGCTGTAGCGGGCTTTCTGCTTCTCCCGAAGTTGTACCCCGCGGTCGGAAAGCCGCCGGCGCCGCATGGGCTGGTGCCCCGGTGGTTTTCCCCGCCGCTCCATGGCGCACTTGGGGCCAAAACACCGGCTGCCCTTGAGCATTAATTTATCGCCGCTACGCCGGCATAACCGGCAAACCGCTGTTGTATATCTTGCCATCTGCCTACACCCGCCTCTTCTTGCGTGGACGACAACCATTGTGGGGGATGGGGGTCACGTCCCTGATGCTGGTAATAGCCAGCCCCGAAGCCTGGAGGGAGCGAATAGCCGCCTCTCTTCCGCCGCCTGCCCCCTTGACATAAACCTCCACCTGCCGCAGCCCGTGCTCCATCCCTTTTCTGGCGGCATCGCGGGCTGCCAGTTGAGCGGCATAGGGGGTGCCCTTCCGCGAACCCTTAAACCCGGCGGTACCCGAGCTTCCCCAGGCAATAACATTGCCCTGAGGGTCGGTGAGGGTCACGATGATATTATTAAAAGTAGCCTGGATGTAAGCCCTCCCCGCAGGGATAGACTTACGTTCCCGCCTTCTTGTTCTGGTTTTCTTCTTCTTTTCTGGCACTTAACCTCCTTGTGAGTTTTTAGTCTATAGACTTACTTCTTAGTTGTGCCCCGCCTCTGCCCCCTACCGGCAACAGTTTTACGGGGACCACGCTTGGTGCGGGCATTGGTCCTGGTTCTCTGCCCCCTGGCCGGCAGACCACGGCGGTGCCTTGAGCCCCGATAGCTGCCAATCTCAACCAGGCGCTTGATGTTGAGGTCAGTCTCCTTCCTCAGCTCACCCTCAGTGTTATGCTCCCGGTCAATAATCTCCCGGATGCGATTGACCTCTTCTTCAGCCAGTTCGCTTACCTTGGTCGATGGGTTAACGCTGGCTTGTTCCAGAATCCTGCGGCTCAGGGTGGAGCCAATGCCATGGATATACTGCAGTGAGACTAGAATCTGCTTATTTTTGGGTATATCTACCCCGGCGATACGCGCCATCTACAGCCTCCTTTATCCCTGCCTCTGCTTATGTTTCGGGTTGGAACAGATGACCCTGACCACACCGCGTCGCTTTATTATCTTGCACTTTTCGCATCTAACCTTAACCGAAGCCTTTACTTTCATAAACTTCTCCTAAATTACTTAAACCGGTAGGTAATCCTGCCTCGAGTCAGGTCATAAGGAGAAAGCTCGACCAGGACCTTGTCACCGGATAATATTCTAATATAGTGTAATCTTATTTTGCCCGAGATGTGAGCCAGCACCTTATGCCCGTTAGCCAGCTCAACACGGAACATGGCGTTAGGTAGCGGCTCAACTACCTTTCCTTCAACCTCAATAGCCTCCTTCTTAGGCATAAGCTCCTTCCCTTGCCGTAAGCACCTCGGCTTCATCATCAGTGATGGCGATGGTATGTTCAAAGTGGGCGGAGAGGCTGCCGTCGGCGGTTAGCACCGTCCAGTGGTCATCGCCAACCCGGGTGCGCCAGTCACCCACATTTACCATCGGCTCGAGGGCGAGGGCCATGCCTTTCTTCAGCACCGGCCCCGTCCCCTCTATCCCAAAATTAGGTATCTGGGGCTCCTCATGCATCTCCCGCCCGATGCCGTGACCGGAATACTCACGCACCACCGAGTAGCCCCTTGATTCGGCATAGCTTTGCATGGTGGCTGAAACATCCCCCAGTCTTGCCCCGGCGCGGGCGGCGGCAATGCCGGCGGTTAGCGTCCCTTTGGTAGCCTTAACCAGCTCTTGAGCCTGGGGGGAGATTTCCCCCAGGCCGATGGTAACCGCGCTGTCGCCCTGAAAACCCATAAAAGATGCTCCCAGGTCTAATGATACTATATCACCATTCTTTAAAATCCGCTCCCCGGGAATGCCATGCACTATCTCATCGTTTACGGACACGCAGAGGTTAGCCGGGAAGCCACGGTATCCCTTAAAGGAAGGCTTGGCTCCCAGCCTCTCCACCTCTGTGGCGGCGATAATATCTAACTCTTTGGTTCTCATTCCCTCTCTTGCCTGCTTCATCAGAATCTCCAGAACGGCAGCTACAACCCTGCCTGCCTGGCGCATTATATCAATCTCTCGCTCCGATTTAATAATTATGCCCATCTATCCAGCGATGTATGCTCCTTTAACTGCGGTGATTATTCTCCCTGCCACCTCGGCTACTTCCCCCTTCCCATCTATTTCCAGAAGCTTACCCGCCGCGGCGTAGTAATCAATGAGGGGGGCGGTCTCAGCAAGGTAGACCTTGAGCCGCTTTTTAACGCTTTCCTCACTGTCATCGGGGCGCTGGTAGAGCTCACCGCCGCACTTATCACACTTGCCCCAGACCTTGGGCGGGGAACTTACGGCATGGTACGGGGTCTGGCACTGGCGGCAAATCCAGCGCCCGCCCAGGCGCTTCATTAGCTCCTCCTCCGAGACCTTAATATATATTACCTTATCCACAGCCTTACCCTGCTGAGCCAGGGCTTTATCCAGTGCCTCAGCCTGCTCCAGGTTGCGGGGGAAACCGTCAAGGATTACCCCCTTTTTGCCACCGCTATCTGGGGCAGACAGTTGCTCCGAAACCATAGCTATTGTTATCTCGTTGGGGACCAGCTCCCCCCTTTCCATATAAGACTTAGCCTTTATGCCTAATTTATTCCCTTTCTCCAGCGCCTGACGGAACAGGTCGCCGGTGGCGATATGAGCCAGCCCAAGCTCCCGAGCCACACTGGCGGCTTGAGTTCCCTTACCTGCCCCTGGGGCGCCCAGAAAGATAATATACACCTTTTCTCCTATTTGATGAAGCCCTCATAGCGGCGCATCACCAGTTGTGCTTCCATCTGTTTCATGGTATCCAGAACAACACCGACCACAATAAGCATGCCCATGCTGGATAGCTGCATTACCTGAACATTGGTAACCTCCCGGGCAAGGAAGGGCATTACCGCCACTACTGCCAGGAATAAGGCTCCCGCCCAGGTAATATGTTTTATCACCCCGTCAAGGTACTCCTTGGTGTGGGCTCCGGGTCTAATACCGGGGATAAACCCTCCCTGCCGCTGCAGGGTATTGGGCAAATCCTGCTGCTCAAAGATTATCATGGTATAGAAGAAGGCAAAGCCAACCGTCAGCAGAAAATAGAGACCCCAGTAAAATAGACCCATAGGCAGTCCCGCATTGGGGTCAAATAGGTTCATAATATGATTAGCCAAGTTAGGGTCGGCTCCGGTCGGATTGGCAAAATAGCTGGCAACCACGCCGGGGAAGACCACTATCGACATGGCGAAGATGAGGGGTATCATGCCGGCGGTGTTTACCCGCAGCGGGATGTGGGTTGAGCCTGACTGCCGGTACATACGACCGCCACGGAAGATGCTACGGGAGTACTGGACCGGGACGCGGCGGTGTGCCTCGGTAAAATAGACAATAAATACGGTGGTAGCCAGGGCGATAATAAGATAAACGAATAAGCCGAGGAAGTTCTCTTTGGCTAGGAAGCCCTGACCGAGCATTTGGGGCAAGCCAGCCACAATACCGCCAAAGATTATTATTGATATGCCGTTACCAATGCCGTACTCAGTAATACGCTCACCCAGCCACACCAGGAACATGGTGCCGGCGATTAAGGATACAACCATGGTCAACATGGGCAGTGCTGCCGCCGCGCCGATGACCCCCTCGCGCTGGAGGTAGATGAGCTGTCCGTAGCCCTGAAGACCGGCCAGGGGGACGGTCAACCAGTGGGTAATGCGATTAATCTGGTTTCTGCCCGACTCCCCTTCCTGAGAAAGGGCTCTTAGCTGGGGGATTACCGGCACCAGCAGCTGCATAACAATTGACGCCGTTATATAGGGGTAAACCCCCATTGCCGCCACGCTGAACTGTCTCATGGCACCGCCGCTAAACATGTCAAGCATGCCCAGCAAGGCGTTGCGCCCAAACAGGTCCTGAAGCGCCACCAGGTCTACCCCGGGGAGGGGTATGTGGGCGACAAAGCGGAAGGCTATAAGGATGCCAAAGGTAATGAGAATCCGCCGCCTTAAGTCGGGCAGACTGAAGGCGTCAATCATTGCCTGTAATAGTCGTGGTCTAGCCTGTCTTGGTCTCACCCTTAATCTCCTCCGCTTTGCCTCCGGCAGCCTCTATCTTGGCTTTAGCCGCCGCCGAGAACTTATCTGCTTTTATCGTCAGGGGATGAGCCATCTCACCTACCGCCAGAATCTTAACGGGGCGCTTTAGGGATTTCACTATCCCCGCCGCCACCAGCTTTTCCGGTGTTACCTTGCTTCCTGACTCAAAGACATCGAGCTGGCCAATATTAACCGTGCTATACTCCGTCCTGAAGATATTGACGAAGCCCCGCTTCTCCGGCAGGCGCTTGATGAGGGGCAGCTGCCCGCCTTCAAAGCCGGGACGCATCTTATAGCCGGCGCGGGACTTTTGCCCCTTGCAACCACGCCCGGAGTAAGTGCCATGACCGCTGCCGTCCCCCCGTCCCACCCTCTTCCTCTTCTTTTTAGAGGCGGGGGCGGGGGAGAGCTTTTCTAACATCAGCCTTCTTCCTCCACCGTAATCAGATGCCTCACCTTATTAATCATACCCCGGATGGGGAGGGAGTCGTCATGGGTAACGCTCTGGTTCAGCCGATTAAGCCCCAGAGCCTTCAGTGTTTTCCTCTGAGTCTTGGCATAGCCGATGCTACTCTTGACCCAGGTGATACGCAATTTAGCCACCACTTACCTCCTTGACCTTGGTAAGGGCTTGCCTGCGCCGGGCTATTTCCTCTTTTGGCTCCTTGAGCCGGCTGAGGGCGAGCATTGTCGCCTTAGCCGTGTTAATCTTATTGGCGCTGCCCAGCGACTTGGTCAGGATGTCCTTGATGCCGGCGGCTTCAACCACGGCTCTGATGCTGCCACCGGCGATAATGCCGGTGCCCGGTGCTGCCGGCTTGAGCAGGACTTTGGCCGCCCCGAATCTGACCGTTATTTCATGGGGGATGGTCGCCCTGGGTAAGGGGACCTTAATCAGGTTCTTTTTGGCAGTAGCGCCCCCCTTGTTAATCGCCTCGGGGACGCTGTTAGCCTTACCCACTCCCATGCCAACATGCCCGTTGCCGTCGCCGGTTACCACCAGGGCGCTGAAACTGAGGCGTTTGCCTCCCTTCACCACCTTGGTCACGCGGTTGATATAAACCAGCTTGTCGTTCAGTGCCAGTTCGGTTGGGTCTATTTTACTTATTGGCGGTTTCACTTATTTAAAACTCCCTAAAATTCTAGTCCTGCCTGCCGAGCTGCCTCGGCGAGGGCTTTAACCCGGCCGTGGTATTTGTAGCCACCGCGGTCAAAGACAACCTGCTTTATCCCTTTATCTATTGCCCGCTTGGCCAGCAGTGAACCGACCAGCTCAGCCCGGGCTGTCTTTGCCTTGCCCTTAGCCTCACCGGTAACCTCCGGCTCCAGGGTTGAAGCCGAGGTCAGGGTATGCCCCTTGGCATCATCAATCACCTGAGCATAAATATGGTTCAGGCTGCGAAAGAGGCAGAGCCTTGGTCTTGACTCCGTGCCTGTTACCCTGGCTCTGACCCTGAGGTGCCTTCTTTTACGTGCTAGCCTTGTATCAACCTTTGTCATTATTCCCTCTGACCTATAGCTTTACCTGCCTTGCCCGGCTTGAGACGGACTGTCTCACCAAGATATCTAATCCCCTTGCCCTTATAGGCATCGGGGGGGCGAATGGCCCGAATTTCGGCTGCCATCTCACCCACCACCTCCTTATCAATACCTGAGACCTTGATACGGTTTCCCCCCTCTACCTCCAGGGAGGCGCCGGCTATTGGCGATACCTCCACCGGCTGTGAGAAGCCGATGCGGAGCGCCAGCTTATCGCCGGTCTTTTCCGCCCGATAGCCCACGCCCACTATCTCAAGGCTCTTTTCAAAGCCTTTGGTTACCCCTTCCACCATGTTAGCCAGAAGGGTTCGCGTCAGCCCGTGTAGTGAGCGGTGCGTCCTACCGTCGCTGGGCCTTGATACTGTCAGGTTATTATTATCCAGGGTGATAGCCATATCCGGGCTGAAGCGGCGACTGAGCTCCCCCTTGGGACCGGTTACTGTTACCAGCTCCTGGGCAATGTTCACCTTTACCCCTTCTGGTACCGGTATCGGCATCTGTCCTATCCTAGACATATATCACCCCGAAACTTTTTACCATACATAGCATAGAAGTTCGCCGCCAACCCCCTGGTGCCAGGCTTTCTGCCCGGTCATTACACCCTTAGCCGTGGAAACAATAGCCACCCCCAGGCCACCATAGACGCGGGGGATTTCCTTCTGTCCCACGTATACCCTCAGCCCGGGCTTGCTAATCCGTTCCAGGCCGGAGATGAACGGCTGATTTTGCTCGTCATATTTGAGGTGGAGCTTGATGGTGCGGTGCGGCTTACCCCGGAGCACCTCGTAGTTAGTGATGAAGCCCTCCTCCTTGAGGATTTTGGCAATAGCCAGCTTCATCCTTGATGACGGCATCGGCACAAAATCGTGCCTCGCCATAACGGCGTTTCGTATTCTGGTTAGCATATCGGCTATTGGGTCAGAGACGCTCATATCCACCTCACCAGCTTGCTTTCCTTACGCCGGGGATTTGCCCGGCTAGAGCTAACTTACGAAAACAAATCCGGCACAAGCCGAACTTGCGAATGTAGGCCCTGGGTCGACCACAGAGGTAGCAGCGGTTACGCTGCTGCACCTTGTATTTGGTCGGTCGCTTTGATCTTAAGACTTGTGATAGTTTAGCCATTACTGTCCTCGCTTAATCCTTGGCAAAGGGCACGCCCAGTAATTCCAGCAGTTGCCTGCCTTCATCATCGGTCTTAGCCGTGGTCATGATTGATACCTCAAGCCCCCGCGCCTTGTCTATCTTATCGTACTCTATCTCAGGAAATATGGTCTGCTCCTTAAAGCCCAGTGTATAATTGCCCCGCCCGTCAAAGGAGCTGCGGGAAACCCCGCGAAACTCGCGCATCCGGGGCAGGGTAACATTAACCAGCCGCTCAAAGAACTGGTGCATGCGCTCCCCCCTGAGGGTCACCTTCAGTCCGATGGGCATCCCCTCCCTCAACTTGAAGGCGGCGATGGATTTCTTGGAGCGGGTGATAACCGGGTGTTGCCCCGAGATGGCAGCTAGATCTCCCTCTGCCGCTTCCATAGCCTTGGCGTTCTGGATTGCCTCGCCCAGCCCGATATTAAGGGCAATCTTTTCCAGGCGCGGCACCTGCATTGCATTCTTGTAGCCGAAGGTCTTCATTAGCTTGGGCACGACCTCTTTTTTATATTTTTCCTTAAGCTCCGACATTTAGTCAATCACCTCGCCGCAGGAGCGGCAAAACCGAACCCTTTTACCGTCAGCCAGAAGGCGGGAGCCAACCCGAGCCGGGTGGTTGCACTTATTGCAGAGCAGCATAACATTGGAGACATCAATGGGCGCCTCACGCTCAATTATGCCTGCCTGCCTGGCTGCCCCCCTCGCCCGGCTATGCCTCTTGATGAAGTTGATGCCTTCCACCAGCACTCGCCCCTTCTTGGGGTAGGCAAAGCGCACCTTGCCCTTTTTCCCCCTGTCCTTACCGGCGATAACCAGCACGTTGTCGTTCTTTCTGATATTCATCCCTCTCACACCACCTCAGGTGCCAGAGACAGAATCTTGGTAAAATTCCTCTCTCTCAGCTCCCTGGCTACCGGTCCGAATATTCTTGTCCCTTTAGGATTATTCTTATCGGTTAGAATCACGGCTGCGTTCTCATCAAACCTGATGTAAGAGCCGTCAGGGCGCGGCTGCTGGCGGGCGCAGCGAATAATAACCGCCCTGACCACCTCCCCCTTCTTTACCAGCCCGCGGGGGGTCGCCTTTTTCACCGAGGCCACGATAACATCACCGATGCGGGCGTATCTCCGTCCGCTACCGCCTAAGACGTTAATGCACATAAGCTCTTTGGCGCCGGTATTATCGGCAGCTTTAACTCTGCTGTTGGCTTGAATCATATCACTCTAGCCCTCGGTCTCTTCCTTCTCCTTAGTCTTCTCCTTGGTCTCTTCCTTGGTTTCTTCTTTGGTCTCTTCCTCAGGTTCGACCTCAGCCTTAACCTCGGCTACCTCTTCCTTGGCTTTTTTCTCAGGTTGGACCTTGGCTAACTCTTCCCGGGTTATTTCCTCGGGCGAAATCTCCACCACTTCTCCCTTGGTTACTATCTCGGCTACCCGCCACCGCTTGTCTCCGGAGAGGGGGCGGGTTTCTATAATTCTTACCTTGTCCCCCTTCTGGCACTTATTTTCCTCGTCATGAGCTTTATACTTGACCACTCTCCTCACGGTCTTCTTATATAGCGGGTGGCGCTTGGGGGTTTCCACAGCCACCACCACCGTCTTGTTCATCTTGTCGCTGACAACGAAACCGAGCCTAGTTTTTCGCTTTGTTTCCATAGTACTACCTTGCCGCCAGTTCTTTTTCCCTTATTATTGTCTTAAGCTGAGCAATCCTCTTTTTAACCCTGGGGAGCTCACGATGGTTTACCAGTTGCTTGGTTTCCAAGCGGAAACGAAGGTTAAACAACTCCTGATGAGCCTCCTCCAGTTGCTTCTTAAGTTCTTCAGTGGTGAGAGCCCTAATCTCTTCAACCTTCACTTGGCTAACTCCTGCTTTCCGACTCGGTGCCGGCGGCTACGCCGATTTCCCGAGCTACAAATCTGCTGTTTATGGGCAGCTTGTGCGCCGCCAGGCGCATTGCCTCTTTGGCTACTGCCTCACTGACTCCCCCCATCTCAAACATGATTCTCCCCGGCCTGACCACAGCCACCCAGTGGTCCGGGGCACCCTTGCCCCCACCCTGGCGGGTTTCCGCCGGTTTCTTGGTTGCCGGCTTATCGGGGAAGATACGGACCCAGACATTGCCACCCCGGCGGATGTGGCGGGTGATGGCACGGCGTGCCGCTTCAATCTGCTTGCTGGTAACCCAGGCCGGTTCCAGTGCCTGTAAGCCAAAATCGCCAAATTCAATCTCATGCCCGGCGCTGGCTTTACTCTTCATCCGCCCTCGGTGACTCTTGCGATATTTTACTCGCTTCGGCTGTAACATCTCTTTCCTCTAGCTGGGCTCAGCCGGAGTTTCCTCCGTCTCCTCAGTCTCCAGCTTGCTTACCTCGGGCAGAATATCACCCCGGTAAATCCAGACCTTAACCCCAATCCGGCCCAGGGTGGTATGTGCCTCGGTAAAGCCATAATCAATATCAGCCCGCAGCGTATGCAGTGGAACCTGCCCCTGATGTATAATCTCGCGGCGAGCTATCTCAGTGCCACCAAGTCTGCCGGCACAGCTTATTCTTATCCCCTTAGCTCCGGCCTGCGTGGTACGGAACATTGCCTGTTTTATTGCCCTGCGGAAGGCAACGCGATGCTCAATCTGGTCGGCTATTGCCCTGGCTACCAGATAGGCATCAAGTTCGGGCTGCTGAACCTCGAGAATATTAAGTTGAATCCTCTTCCCAATAAGACCCTCAAGCTGGAGCCTCAGTTCGTCAACCCGCTGTCCTCCCCGCCCGATGACCACTCCGGGTCGGGCGGTGTGAATGGTTACTGAAACCTTGTTTGCCTGGCGGTCAATCTCCACGTCAGAGATAGCGGCTTCGGGACCTATAGCCTCAATAGCCTGGCGAAGCTTCAGGTCTTCGTGTAAAAATTCAGAGTAGCTCTTCTCGGCATACCACCGGGACTGCCAGTCGCGTATGACTCCAATTCTAAAGCCTAAAGGATGAACCTTATGACCCAATTACTCTTCCTCCTCAGCAACGATAACTGTTATATGACTGGAACGCTTGAGGATGGGGTTTACCCGCCCCCGCGTCCCCGGGCGATACCGCTTCATGGTTCTCGCCTCGTCAGCAAATATTTTGACAATCTTCAAATCAGCAGGGGTGAGCTGAAAATTGTTCTCGGCGTTAGCTGCCGCTGATTTTACCACCTTGGCCACAGCCTTAGCCGTGGGGGTAGGGGTAAACTTGAGCAGGTCCAGCGCCTCATCTATCCTCTTTCCCTGCACCAGGTCTATCACCGGGCGCACCTTGCGCGGTGATATGCCGATATTTTTGGCTACTGCCTTCACTTCCATTTTTGTCTTATGCCCTCACCTAGGTAGTTTTCTCAGCCCTGGTCATGTGTCCCCTGAAGGTCCGCGTCGAGGCAAACTCGCCCAGCTTGTGCCCGACCATGTTTTCGGTGATATAGATGGGCACGTGCCTTCTGCCATCGTGGACGCCGATGGTAAGCCCCACCATCTCGGGCACGATGGTAGACCAGCGCGACCAGGTCTTGATTACCGTCTTCTCCTCGGCGCCGCTCATCGCCTTAACCTTCTTTAATAGTTTGGCGTCAACGGCTGGGCCTTTCCTAACTGACCGTGACATGGCTTTACTTCCCCCTCCGCTTGATAATCAGCTTATCTGAAGCCTTGGGCTTGCGTGTCTTATAGCCCAGGGCTGGTTTACCCCAGGGTGTCTTCGGTCCGGGCAGGCCTATGGGGGCTCTGCCTTCACCGCCACCGTGAGGGTGGTCGCGCGGGGTCATGGCCGTGCCCCTCACCGTGGGGCGCACACCTAACCACCTTTTGCGACCTGCCTTGCCCAGGCTGATACTGCGGTGGTCAACATTTCCTAACTGCCCGATAGTAGCCAGACAATCGCCGCGGATACGCCGTAGCTCGCCGGAGGGCAGTCTGACCAGGGCATATTCACCCTCCTTAGCCATCAGTTGGGCGGCAACTCCAGCGCTTCGCACCATTTGCCCGCCTCCCCCTTTCTCCAGCTCAATATTATGTATTAGCGTCCCGGTTGGGATTAGGTTTAAGGGTAGGGCATTGCCCGGTTTAATTTCGGCGTCAGCCCCTGACTTTATAACATTGTCAACTTCAAGTCCGGAGGGAGCCAGAATATAACGCTTCTCCCCGTCAGCGTAGCTAATCAGGGCGATACGGGCAGAGCGGTTGGGGTCGTATTCAATTGAGACCACCCTGCCCGGGATACCAAGCTTATCACGCTTGAAATCCAGTACGCGTAGCCGGCGCTTGGCTCCGCCACCGTGGTGACGAACCGTTATTTTCCCCTGATTACTGCGTCCCGCCTTCCTCTTCAGGGGACGGAGCAGCGATTTCTCCGGCTTGCTCTTGGTTATTTCCTCAAAGTTGGCGCCGGTCATACCCCGTCTACCCGGGGAGGTGGGGCGATATACCTTTAGTGCCACTTAGACCCCCTCCACTATTTCTATCTTATCTCCTGGCTTAAGGGTAACGACCGCCTTCTTCCAGGGGGGGCTTATGACCACCCTTCCCCGCATCATCCGCCCCTTGCCAGGTACTGTTATCACATTAACCTTGGTTACCGTAACGTTAAATGCCTTCTGCACCGCCTGTTTAACCTGTTCTTTATTCGCCTCCCCAGCGACCTCAAAGGCATATTTGCCCTGAGCCTGAAGGGCGGCATTCTTCTCCGTTACCAACGGGCGGCGCAATACCTCGTATAGATGCATCTTACCTGTTTCCTTAAGTTTCAACAATTAAAAATAAATGCTTTCTATTATTGACATTACTTGTGCTTCGTCCTCGGTGGTGGCGTCGAAGCAGGCGTAAATGTCAATACAGGTTGACTCATGAACGAATACTATCTCCATATCATATACATCATAGGTAGCATCATAAGCCTTGGTATAGCCAGCCAACCAACTGCCTATAGTCATAGTCCCTGACTCAGTTGGTTCGAAGGCACTGGATTCATAAAACGCCCTGCCTATCAGGGCATCCCCGTCCCTCTCCTTGCCTTCTAGCTCGGAAGGGACATCACCGTAGAATATCTGGACGAAGTCAAAGTCTTCCTCGTCCGTATACTCAACGAGCCCCCAGTAACCGTTGCCGGTATACTCCGGGTAATCTGAATCAGTGCTCAGAAACCAGCCCTGGGGGACGTAGGCAACCTCGGGTTTCTCAACCCCCGTTGACTCACCCTGTTCACAGGCACCGAGTAATACCGTAGCCAGCAAGCCGATTATCACCAGAACCGCTATGTATGCTCTCTTACTCATTTATTTGACTCCTTTCCCCATAAATCTTCTGTCTTGCGCACCGCCGCCTCGGTCATCAATAACCTCTTGCAGGAGAGGATATCAACCACATTGAGTATATTGGCGGGCAGGGTCTTGACCTCTGCCAGGTTACGAGCTGACTTGACTACGTTTTCCTCAGGCTCACCGGTAACGATGAGGGCTGAGGAATCCACCCCCAGCGCCACCAGAACCCCTGCCATCTCCTTGGTCTTGGGCTGGCCAAGCTCCAGCTTCTCCAGGACCATTAGTTCTTCATCCCTTGCCTTAGCCGATAGGGCGCACCTTAGCGCCAGGCGGCGCATCTTCTTCGGCATTTCCTGGCGGTAGCTCCTTGGCTTGGGGCCGAAGGTGATGCCGCCACCCCGGCGTGTTGGCGACTTCTTGCTGCCAGCCCGGGCCATTCCGGTGTGCTTCTGCCGGTATAGCTTTCTGGTGCTGCCGGCGACCTCACCGCGAGTTTTGGTGCTGGCCGTTCCCTGGCGGGCATTTGCCCTTTGCCTTACTACGGCTTGATGCACCACCGTCTCGTTAAAGGGCACGCCAAAGACGCTGTCGCTTACTTCAATTTGTTTAACCACCTCACCGCTAAGGCTATAAACTGGGACTTGCACTTACTTCCTCCCCACCGCTTTCTTTATCAGGAGTAGTCCGTTTCTTGCCCCGGGGACAGCCCCCTTAACCAGCAGGAGGTTACGAGCCGGGTCAGCCTTACGTACCTCCAGATTGCGCGCCGTAACCCGACTGTTGCCCATATGTCCTGCCATCTTCATCCCCTTGAGCACCCTGCCCGGGGAGGTGGTGGCGCCGATAGAGCCGGGGGCGCGGTGGCGGTCGGACTGTCCGTGGGTCTTGGGCCCGCCGGCAAAATGGTGGCGTTTCACCACCCCGGCAAAGCCCTTACCCTTTGACACCCCGCTGATATCAACCAGGTCGCCCTCCTTAAAGAGGCTAACGTCAATCTTATCTCCAACCTTAATGGCTTCACTGTCAGCTACCATGAACTCTCGCAGGTACTTAGACTGCCCCTTCTTGGCTTCACCGAAGCCGAGCCGGGCAGCGTCATATCCTTCCTTAGCCTTGGTCTTGACCTGGGTTATAGTGCACGGGCCGGCTTCAATGGCGGTGACTGCTTCAACCTCGCCATCTTCCCTGAATATCCGCCCCATGCCCAGCTTTTTGCCAATAATTCCTTGAACCATATCCTTAGACCTTACAGCTTAATGTTTATTTCAACCCCTGCCGGTAGAGTCAGGCTGCCCAGGGCGTCTATCGTCTTAGACGTGCTTTCAACGATATCAATCAGGCGCTTATGGGTTCTAATCTCAAACTGCTCCTGCGAGTCCTTATCAATGAACGGGGAGCGGATAACGCTGAAGCGCTTAATGCGCGTTGGCAAGGGCACCGGCCCGATAACAACCGCTCCCGTCCGCTCCACGGCAGCTACAATCTGCTCTGCCGACTGGTCCAGAATCTTGTGGTCATAACTCTTTAGCTTAATCCGAATTTTCTGCTTCGGCATATAGAACCTCTATCTAACCTTGGTCTTACCCGTTATCTCGTCTGCCAGTTCGGCAGAAACCTCCTGATAGCGATGAAATTCCAGGGTATGGGTTGCCCTACCCTGGGTTAGCGACCGGAGACTGGTTGCGTAGCCGAAGGTCTCGGCTAAGGGTACAAGGACACGAATGACAACCATATCGTTACGTGTCCCCACAGATTCAACCTGTCCCCGCCTTGAATTCAGGTCACCCATTATATCACCAAGAAACTGCTCTGGTGCAACTATCTCCAGTTTCATAATCGGCTCAAGCAGGATGGGCTTGGCTTTCATCACGCCGTCCTTCAGCGCCATTGAAGCCGCCATCTTGAAGGCCATCTCCGAAGAGTCAACCTCGTGGTAGCTGCCGTCATAGACGGTAGCCCTGACGTCAACTACGGGATAGCCAGCCACTACGCCGGTCTCCATCGCTTCTTTAACGCCCATCTCTACTGCCGGTATATATTCCTTGGGAATAGCCGCCCCTTTAATGCGGTCAACGAATTCAAAGCCGTTGCCCCGCTCCATAGGCTCAAGCCGGAGCCAGACATGGCCGTACTGTCCATGCCCGCCGCTCTGGCGGATAAACCTTCCCTCCATCGTCACCGTTGTGGTAATGGTCTCCTTATAGGCGACCCTGGGCTTGCCCACCTTTGCCCCGACGCCAAATTCAGTGAACAGTCTGTCTATCAGATACTCCAGGTGAAGCTCACCCATACCCGAGATAATCGTCTGCCCCGCCTCCTTGTCGTAGTTTACCTTGAAGGTGGGGTCTTCCTCGGTCAGGCGTTGAAGGGCTAACCCCAGCCTCTCCTGGTCAGCCCTGGTTGTGGGCTCAACGGCAACCGAGAGCACCGGCTCGGGGAAGCGGATTGCTTCCAGAAGCACCGGCTGGGAGTAATGGCACAGGGTATCGCCGGTGAAGGTATTCTTGAGACCCAGGGTAGCCACGATATCACCGGTATCAGCCCTGGTTATCTCCTCACGGTGATTGGCGTGCATTCTGAGCAGGCGTCCGATGCGCTCCCTCTTGCCCCGCGTTGCGTTAAGCACCTGTGCTCCCACCTTCACCTTGCCCGAATACACTCTAAAATAGACCAGCCTGCCGACGAAGGGGTCTGGGACCGCCTTAAACGCCAGTGCGGAGAAGGGGACGTCGTCTTTCGGTGGTCGGGTGACTTCGCCGCCTCCCCTGATGTCAGTAGCCCTTACCGGGGGCATATCCGCCGGCGAGGGAAGGTAGCTGACGATGGCATCAAGTAGTAGCTGAATACCCTTGTTTTTCAGGGCGCTGCCACAAAGAATGGGTACCCCCTTTGCCGCCAGGGTTACCCTTCGCAGCGCCCCTCTTAGCTCAGCCGGGGTAACAGGGCTGCCCCTGAGATAATCCGCCATAATCTGGTCGTCAGTCTCAGACAATCTCTCAATCAGGAGATGGCGAAACTGCTCGCACCGTTCCCTTTCCGATTCAGGAATGGGCACCTCAACCGGTGGCAAGTCAGGTTTGGCATCAAATTGCCATGCCTTGTTCTCCACGAGGTCAATAACGCCCACAAATGATTCTTCGCTGCCCAGAGGCAGTTGCACGGGGAGGGGATTGGCGCGTAGCTGGTCTTTAATCATGGACAGGGTACGCTCGAAGTTAGCGCCAACTCGGTCCATCTTATTGATGAAGCATATTCGGGATACTTTGTATCTATCCGCCTGCCGCCATACCGTCTCCGACTGAGCCTCAACACCGGCTACGCCGTCAAAGACCACCACCCCGCCATCCAGCACCCTGAGGCTTCGCTCCACCTCGGCGGTGAAATCAACATGCCCCGGGGTATCAATAATATTGATGCGGTGCTCCTGCCAGTAGCAGGTGGTAGCGGCAGCGGTGATGGTAATACCACGCCTCTTCTCCTCGTCCATCCAGTCCATCACTGCCGTGCCTTCGTCCACCTCGCCAATCTTATAGGTTCTACCGGTGTAATAGAGGACTCTTTCGGTAGTGGTGGTCTTACCGGCATCAATATGGGCGATAATAGCAATATTACGTATTTGTTCTAATGGGAAACTCCTGGGCACAGTCCCCTCCTCACCATCGGTAATGGGCGAAGGCTCTGTTAGCCTCAGCCATCTTGTGAGTGTCCTCACGCTTTTTTATCGTTGTCCCTTGCCCTTGGGAGGCATCGCTAAGTTCCGCCGCCAGCTTTTCCGCCATAGATTTGCCTGCCCTGGCCCGGGCTGATGCTACCAGCCAGCGGAGGGCCAGGGACCGCCCCCGCGTCGGTCTAACCTCTATTGGTACCTGATAGGTGGCGCCCCCAACCCGGCGTGGCTTGACCTCAAGCTGAGGGGTAGCATTCCTCACCGCCTGTTCCAAAAAACTAGCCGGCTCCTTTGCCCCTTGCTGCTCAATCATGTCAATGGCACCATAGACTATACTCTGCGCCACGCTCTTCTTGCCCCCTGTCATAACCTTGTTAATCAAGCCGGCGATGATTTCACTGTCATATTTGGCGTCGGTGGCTATATGTCTTGTTATTGCACGAGCTCGTCTTGGCATTTCTCTCTCTTATGTTTCGCTTTTTTCGGTGGCTTCAGCTTCGGGAGCTGCCTCGCCTGCCGGAGCTGCCTTAGCCGCCTCAGCTTCTGGGGCTGCTTCGCCTATTGGGGCAGCTACCATCGGTTGGCCACCCTTTTTGCTTCCGTACTTACTGCGCCCCTGGCGGCGGTTGGCCACGCCGGTGGTATCCAGTGTCCCGCGGATGATATGGTAGCGGACACCGGGTAAATCTTTTACCCTTCCGCCACGAATCAGAACCACCGAGTGTTCCTGAAGCTCATGCCCCTCACCAGGGATATAAGCGGTTACCTCTATGCCACTGGTCAGCCTCACCCTGGCTATTTTGCGCAGTGCCGAATTAGGCTTCTTGGGGGTGGTAGTCTTAACCTGCACACAGACCCCCCTCTTCTGCGGGGAGCCCTTCCCCTGCACAAGCCTGTTTTTGAGCGCATTGTAGCTAAGGTGCAGTGCTGGGGCTTTGGTCTTCTTTAGCACCTGCTTGCGCCCTTTCCGTATAAGCTGGTTAACCGTAGGCACCTCTTCCTCCTTGCCCACACAATTTAAATGGATGAGCTATAGCTCATCCATTTGGAAGCTGAAGGCGAGGGATTGAAAGCTAATTTTCTACCCCCCAGCTCTCAGCTGGAACTGCTGAGCGTTAGGGTGTAATATTACCACACTAATAGCTATATGTCAACAAATAACCCACCCACCCTCCCCGCTTTAAGCTTAACTCTTTTTTCCCACCCTCCCGCCCATTAGGTCTTGCTTCTTACCCCACTTTATTAGGGGTGTTTAAGAGGGGCTAACGCCCCTCTTTTAAAACCTCTGCCCCCTCTCCAAGAGTGGAGAGGGGGATAAAGTAATAGACAATCTAAATAAATTGTCAAAACAAATAAGTATTTGTCTTGACAAAGCTTGTGCCTTGTGTTAGTATTTGAGCGATGACCAAATTGGAGACGTGAGTAGGGGAACTTGGTGATCGTAAACCAAGCGCGGCTTGGTGAATTTCACCAAGCCGCTATTTTATGTCTCGTGTACCTTAACAATTGAATACTGAGGGCTAATATCAAATCTGAAGCAGGTCAAGCGGAATAAGGCGCATGGTGGATGCCTTGGTATCAAGGGCCGAAGAAGGGCGTAGTAAGACTGCGATAAGCCTCGGTGAGCTGTCGAACAAGCCTAGCCGGGGATTCCCGAATGGGGCAACCCGTCCTTCCTAAAGAAGGACACCCCCAGCTGAACACATAGGCTGGGGGAGGTAAGCGGGGGAAGTGAAACATCTCAGTACCCCGAGGAAAGGAAATTATTCCCTGAGTAGTGGCGAACGAAAGGGGAAATAGCCCAAACCCTATAAGCTCAGTGGCTCTGGAGCCTATGTTTATAGGGGGTTGTAAGGCAGACATGACCCAGTCCAGAATGGGTTAAGGAGTTACAAACTGAACCCTAGTTGAAGGTCCCTGGAAAGGGTAACCATAGAGGGTGAGAGTCCCGTAAACGAAAGGGGTAGGCTCCTTGTCTGTACTTGAGTACCACGGGACACGAGAAATCCTGTGGGAATCTACCCTGACCACAGGGTAAGGCTAAATACCCTTGATGACCGATAGTGGACAAGTACCGTGAGGGAAAGGTGAAAAGTACCCCGGGAGGGGAGTGAAATAGAACCTGAAACCGTGTGCTGACAAGCGGTCAGAGGAGCTTTATGCTCTGATGGCGTGCCTATTGAAGAATGAGCCGGTGAGTTGATCTATGTTGCTGGTTAAGTCACTAAGTGACGGAGCCGTAGCGAAAGCGAGTCTTAATAGGGCGATTTTGTTACATGGATCAGACCCGAAGCCGGGTGAGCTACCCATGGCCAGGGTGAAGCTTCGAGAAAATCGGAGTGGAAGCCCGAACCTTTCAGTGTTGCAAAACTGTAGGATGAGCTGTGGGTAGGGGTGAAATGCCAACCGAACCCGGTGATAGCTGGTTCTCCCCGAAATGCATTGAGGTGCAGCCTCAGGTTTTAGTTAATGGAGGTAGGGCTCTGGATGGACTAGGGGGCAAGAAGCTTACCAACTCCAATCAAACCTCGAATGCCATTAACCCAGAACCTGGGAGTGAGACTGTGGGGGATAAGCTCCATGGTCGAGAGGGAAACAGCCCAGACCACCAGCTAAGGTCCCTAAGCACAGGCTAAGTGGGCAAGGAAGTAGCACTGCACAGACAGCCAGGAGGTTGGCTTAGAAGCAGCCACCCTTTAAAGAATGCGTAACAGCTCACTGGTTGAGTGGTACTGCGCCGACAATTTAACGGGGCTTAAGTCTGTCACCGAAGCTGTGGCTCCCTGAGCAATCAGGGAGGGTAGGGGAGCGTTCCCTTGGCAGTGAAGCTGTTATGTGAGTAATGGTGGAGCTGAGGGAAGTGAGAATGCCGGCATGAGTAGCGTAAGGCGTGTGAGAAACACGTCCACCGAAAACCTGAGGTTTCCTACGGAAGGTTAATCCGCGTAGGGTTAGTCGGGCCTAAGCCGAGGCCGAAAGGCGTAGGCGATGGACAACGGGTTAATATTCCCGTACCGCCCCTATTGAGGCAAAGGGGGAACACGGGAGGGTAGGCTGAGCGTGCCTAATGGACATGGTGCGTCCCTCACTATAGGTAATGCTGGGGCAGGCAAATCCACCCCGGATGTTAAGCTGAAGGTGGGGGGAAGTTGAGGAGAAATCCAAAGTGACTTAGCTAATCCCATGCCGTCAAGAAAAGCCTCGTTGCCTTTGATGTAGGAGCGCCCGTACCGCAAACCGACTCTGGTAGGTAGGGATAAATGTCCCAAGGTGTTCGAGATAACCCTCGTTAAGGAACTCGGCAATCTAACCCCGTAACTTCGGGATAAGGGGTGCCTAGTTTTCCTAGGTGGCACAGAATTGGCCCAGGCGACTGTTTAACAAAAACACAGGTCTCTGCAAAAGCGAAAGCTGAAGTATAGGGGCTGATACCTGCCCAGTGCCGGAAGGTTAAGGGGAGGGGTTAGCGTAAGCGAAGCCTCGAACCGAAGCCCCGGTGAACGGCGGCCGTAACTATAACGGTCCTAAGGTAGCGAAATCCCTTGTCGGGTAAGTTCCGACCCGCACGAAAGGTGTAACGATCTGGGCGCTGTCTCAACGAGGGACTCGGTGAAATTGAAGTACCCGTGCAGATGCGGGTTACCCGCGACAGGACAAAAAGACCCCGTGGAGCTTTACTACAACTTGGCACTGGGTCTGGACTTATCATGTGTAGCATAGGTGGGAGGCTTTGAAGCCGGGGCGCTAGCCTCGGTGGAGCCACCGGTGAAATACCACTCTTGGTGAGTTTAGCCTCTAACCCTAGTTCAAGCTGGGGGACAGTGTCTGGTGGGTAGTTTGACTGGGGCGGTCGCCTCCTAAAAGGTAACGGAGGCGTCCAAAGGTCCCCTCAGGCTGGATGGAAATCAGCCATTGAGTGCATTGGCATAAGGGGGCTTGACTGTGAGACCAACAAGTCGAGCAGGGACGAAAGTCGGGCAAAGTGATCCTACGGTTCCGTGTGGAAGGGCCGTAGCTTAACGGATAAAAGCTACCCCGGGGATAACAGGCTTATCTTGCCCAAGAGTTCACATCGACGGCAAGGTTTGGCACCTCGATGTCGGCTCATCGCATCCTGGGGCTGAAGCAGGTCCCAAGGGTCCGGCTGTTCGCCGGTTAAAGCGGTACGCGAGCTGGGTTCAGACCGTCGTGAGACAGGTCGGTCTCTATCCGTCGTGGGCGTCCGGAGATTTGAGGGGGGCTCTCTCTAGTACGAGAGGATTGAGAGGGGCAGACCTCTGGTGTGCCAGTTGTTCCGCCAGGAGCATCGCTGGGTAGCTATGTCTGTTAGGGATAAGCGCTGAAAGCATCTAAGTGCGAAGCTCGCCCCAAGATTAGATCTCCCATCCTTTGCCTTCGGGTGAGGGAGTAAGACCGCAGGTAGACTACCTGTTTGATAGGCCGCAGGTGTAAGCGCAGTAATGTGTTTAGCTAAGCGGTACTAATGGTCGAGGGCTTGACCTGTTTCAGAGTTGATATTAGCAAGATTTTAGAGCCAGCCTATTCGGCTGGCTTTTTTGTTTTCTCCCCGCCTCCCGCCAGTTCCCGTGCGTCTTTTTTCCCACCCGCCCGCCCTGAGGGCGTCTGATAAAGCGCCTCTTTTTTAACGACTTTACGCTGCTTTAATAGCTCTGTGGTAAAAAAAAGTACCTAAGACTCCAATTAATAAAAGTAGTGAGAACGATGAGTATATAACAAAGGTAACAGCCAGCACAAGTCCGTGGGGACCGTATCCGGGTGAGAACCCCCCCAATGCGATAGATAAAACATAATTCAGAAAAGGGAGCAGTAAAAGTATAATAGCGCAAACCCTGTTCTTTCTAATAACACCATATGTTAGACCTGCTACAAGTAATCCATTAGATATTGCCCTTAGTATCAAATATTCTCGAGCGCTATCAAAGAGACAGTAATATATCGTGTCAGATAAAGGTTGATTCCAGACTGGGGCGTATTTAATCGTACATAGGAACGTGCTGAAGGTGAGAGTCGGGTCAAAGATAAAGATTTCATGGGTACTTAATACTACTAGATAAGATGAAAAAAGTGCCCATATTATTCCGGTAATCCAACCGATAATCCAAGCAGCTTTTACCCATCTATTAACTTTGCCAACTGTAGAATCTTTATCCATCGCTAATGCCGGTATATGTACGTTGCCAATTGTTCCTAATAATAGCACCATATAATAGCACCATGGATATGGCATATCAATCACTATTCTACATTGGTTAGGGGGGCGTCTAAGAGGGGGCGGAAGCCCCTCTTTTCCATATCTTCCCCCTCTCCTTTGAAGGAGAGGGGGTCAGGGGGTGAGGTAGCTAAAATACCGGCTAAACTTGACTTTCAAGAGGGCTTTTTGTATGCTGATTTAGGGTTAATAAATGCCTTCTGGTGGTTAGAGCGGGGTGGAACCACCCGTTCCCATCCCGAACACGGAAGTGAAACGCCCCAGCGCAGACGATACTGAAGGGGCAACCCTTTGTGGAAAATATGCCACTGCCAGGAGGTTTTTGACCTTTAACCATACTTGATTTATAATTAGGTTAAGAAATGGCTAGCCGATTTGAAAAATTCTCGGAACGGGCTCGGCGGGTTCTCACCCTGGCTCAGGAAGAAGCCCAGAACTTCAACCACAGCTATATTGGCACCGAGCATATCATGCTGGGGCTTCTGCGTGAGGACGAGGGGGTGGGGGCTAAGGTCCTGGCCAATCTGGGTGTGAGCCTCTCTAAGGCACGCTCGGCGGTGGAGTTTATCATCGGGCGTGGCGAAAAGCCGACCACCGGCGAGATTGGACTTACCCCCAGGGCGAAACGGGTCATTGAGCTGGCTATAGACGAAGCCCGCCACCTCGGCCATAACTATATCGGCACCGAGCACCTCTTACTGGGGCTATTGCGTGAAGGGGGAGGGGTGGCGTCTGATGTGCTGGATAGCTTTGGCATCACCCTGGAGCAGACGCGTTCCGAGACCCTTCGCGTCCTCGGTGAGGGCTTAACTCGAACCAAGACCACCCGCAGCACCAGCCGCACCCCGCTTTTAGACCAGCTTGGTATTGACCTGACGGCGGCGGTCCGTGCCGGCAAGCTTGACCCGGTCATCGGGCGGAATAAGGAGATTGAGCGGGTGATTCAGATTCTAAGCCGCCGCACCAAGAATAACCCCGCCCTCATTGGCGAGCCCGGGGTGGGCAAAACGGCAATTGTTGAGGGCTTGGCTCACCGCATCGTCAGCGGCGACGTGCCGGAAACACTGGAGGGAAGAAGAATAGTTACCCTTGATATTGGGGCGCTGGTGGCGGGGACAAAGTACCGCGGCGAATTCGAAGAACGCTTAAAGAAGGTCATTGACGAGATAAAGGCTGCCGGTAACTGCATCCTCTTTATTGACGAGTTCCACACCATGGTCGGTGCCGGGGCGGCTGAGGGGGCGGTTGATGCCGCCAATATCCTCAAGCCATCGCTGGCACGGGGGGAACTGCAGTGCATCGGCGCCACCACCCTTGATGATTACCGCAAGTATGTAGAGCGTGATGCCGCCCTGGAGCGGCGCTTCCAGCCCATTCTGGTGGAAGAACCTTCCGTAGATGAAACGCTGGAGATTCTACGCGGGGTTAATGAGCGCTACGAGCAGCATCACCAGCTAACAATAAGCGATGAGGCGCTCTCGGCGGCGGCAACACTATCAGCGAGATATATCCCCGACCGCTTCCTCCCCGATAAGGCGATTGACCTCATTGATGAGGCAGCGTCGCGGGTAAGGATTAAGCGCCGCACAATACCGATTACCCTGAAAGAGGCAAGGCGAGCCGAGGAGAGTGTGCGTAAGGATAAGGAAGCTGCCCTTGCTTCCCAGCAGTATGAGTATGCCGCTGAGCTTCGTCAGCGCGAGCTTCAGATTGAAGAGAAGATGAAGCAGATGGAAAAGGAGTGGCAGGCGGAGCAGGAAGAGGAGAAGGCGGTAGTAACCGAGGAGGACGTGGCTCAGGTGGTTAGCATGTGGACCGGAATCCCGGTGGTGCAGCTGGCTACCGAGGAGACCGCCCGCCTGCTTAAGATGGAGGAGGCACTGCATAAGAGAATCGTCGGGCAGGATGAGGCGATTAATATCATCGCTCGGGCGGTAAGACGAGCCCGAGCCGGACTCAAGGACCCGAGACATCCCATAGGCAACTTTATCTTTCTTGGTCCCACCGGCGTGGGCAAGACGGAGCTGGTTAGGGCCTTGGCCGAGTTCATGTTCGGTAGCGAAGACACCCTAATCAGGCTTGATATGTCTGAGTTTATGGAGAAACATACCGTCGCCCGCCTGGTGGGGGCACCCCCGGGATATGTTGGCTATGAGGAAGGTGGGCAACTTACTGAAGCGGTAAGGCGTAAGTCGTACTGCGCCATACTCCTCGATGAGATTGAAAAGGCTCACCCCGATGTCTTCAATATATTGCTTCAGATATTTGACGATGGTCACCTCACCGATGCCAAGGGTCGGCGGGTTGACTTCCGCAATAGCATTATCGTTATGACCAGCAATGTTGGCGCTGAGCTAATCAGAAAAGGCACCACTATTGGTTTTGCCGCTCACGGTGGCGAGGCTAAGAGCCGTAAGGATAGCTACGAACGGATGAAGGAGAAGCTGCTCGGCGAGATGAAGAAGACCTTCCGCCCCGAGTTCTTGAACCGTGTTGACGGTGTGGTTGTCTTCCACTCCCTGACCAAGAAGCATATCAGGAAGATAGTTGACCTGATGCTGGTTCAGGTCTCCAAGCAGCTTGAGGAGAAGGGGGTAAAGCTGGAGGTAACCGACGGCGCTAAGGACCTTCTTGGAGAAAAGGGCTACGATGAGGTCTTCGGGGCCAGGCCGTTGCGCCGGGCAATTCAGGATATGGTTGAGGATAAGCTTTCCGAGAGCGTTCTCCGTGGCAAGTTCCAGCCCGGGGATACGGTGGTGGTTGACGTGGAGGGAGAGGAGATTGTGGTTCATCCAGCAGCAGTGGAGGCGTTGGTGGGGGAGGATAAAACCTAAATTCCGATGCTAACAGTTTAGCTTTTATAAAAAGGGCGGGGAAATAGTATGACCCAACCGCCCTTTTTAATGCGCCTAAATCGGTTGCGAGAGAGAAGAAAGGAGATTAGAAATTGGCAGAGGAGAATATTGAGTTCCCGATAACGGGTAAGATAACCAGCGTCAATGTTGAGGCGGGGGATACGGTTAAGGAGGGGGATACGCTCTGTCTCATAGAAGCCATGAAGATGGAAAATCCGATATTGGCTCCGGTTAGTGGTAAGGTTACCAAGATAGACATTTCCGCAGGACAGGTGGTTGAGGTTGGCCAGTTAGTAGCGGTTATTGAGTATTAGTGAATCAGGCTTGACGTGGGGGGATGAGAGGAAATGTATAAGAAGATTGTGGTTCCACTGGATGGCTCAGAGTTAGCTGAGTGTGTGTTCCCTCATTTAGAGACTATAGCAAAAGGATGCCAGTCCCCTGAAGTGATAGTGGTGCGGACAGTTGAGCCTCTTACAGTACCGTACGGTAGAGAGGTAGCGCAGTTCACATCCCTGGAGCAGGTGGAAGCGTTTGAAACTCACCAGAAGGTGGATGCTGAGAAATACCTTAAGGAAGTTGTAGCCCGCCTTAAGAAAAATGGCGTAAATGCCAGAGCCGAAGTAGTCTATGGCAAGGCCGTCGAGAGTCTTAGTGACTATGTTACCAAGAATGACGTGGACTTAGTGATTATTGCTACCCATGGACGCTCAGGAATAAGCCGTTGGGTGTGGGGTAGCGTTGCCGATCGCCTCCTCCGTTCTCTCTGTGTACCTGTCTTGATGGTACGAGCTCCAGGATGTGTCCCGGGCATCTAGTATGCGGCCCGGTGATAATGCGGGAGTAAGTGTGTTTCGGGTAAGGAAGGTGCAACAGTAGTGACCGAAACTTACTTGTGGCCAATTTTCGCCGTTGTTTTTGTGGTGGCACTTGTCCTTGACCTGTTTGTCTTCCAGCGCAAGGCTCACATTATCCCGCTTAAGGAAGCCCTAAAGCTGGTCGGGTTCTGGGTCGCCTTAGCCCTCGCCTTTAATGTTGTTATCTTTTTATATATGGGGCGGGATATGGGGTTTTTGTTTACCACCGCCTATCTCATCGAGTATTCCCTGAGTGTGGATAACCTCTTTGTCTTTCTGGCAATCTTCACCTATTTTGCTGTGCCCCGTGAGGCGCAGCGGAAGGTCTTACTCTGGGGTATTCTCGGTGCCATCTTCTTCAGGGGTATTTTCATCTTTGCCGGTATTACCTTGATTGAGAGATTTCATTTTGTCATCTATGTCCTGGGGGCATTCCTTATCTATACCGCCATAAAGCTGATTACGCAAAAAGAGATAAAGGTTGAGCCGGAAAGGAACCCGATAGTCCGCTTCACTCGTAAAATCATACCCGTAGCACAAGAATATGATGGTGCCAGCTTTTTTAAGAGGACGAACGGAATGCTTGTTGCCACGCCCCTTATAATTGTCCTCATAGCCATTGAGACCATGGACATAATGTTCGCCACGGACTCGGTTCCGGCAGTATTAGCCATTACCACTGACCCTCTTATTGTTTACTCCTCCAACGTTTTCGCTATTTTAGGTCTAAGGGCCCTTTTCTTTGCCCTTGCCGGGCTTTTTTATCTCTTCCGTTTCCTTTCCACTGGTATCTGCATCGTCCTTGCCTTCGTCGGGGTCAAGATGCTTACCGCTGACTTGCTCACTCACTTCTTCGACTATCAGTTGCCGGTGGTAATTTCTCTGGGAGTAGTGGTAGCCATCCTGGCCGGTTCGGTAATACTATCTGTCGTTCTGCCTAAGAAGGGGTCAGCAACAAATTTGTTAAATACTGCTAAAAGGAGGACAATAAAGAAATTGCCGAAATAGGACTCCGCATTTACATTCCGGTAGTTTTTGTAATATTATTGTGGGTTAGAGAGAGTTTAGAATGATAGACTGGAATTTAGTAACCGAGGTTGCGGGGGGAGGTTTTGGTATAACCATCCTCGTTCTGATAATACTATCCCTAATAGCCTGGCTGGTGGGACTGGTAATGCAAAAAACTAAAGCCAAGCCAGAAGAGACTGCAGCAAAGGATAAGTAAATGTTTGGTCTATATGAGACTGCCTTTGGGTCGTTAAGCTGGGGCAATATCTTGATGTTTCTTATTGCCGGGTTCCTCATCTACTTAGGCATCGCTAGAAAGATGGAGCCCATTTTATTAGTCCCCATAGGCTTCGGTATCCTTATGGTCAACCTTCCCCTCGGCGGCATGATGGTGTATTCCGCCGAGGGCTTCCCGGCTGAGGTAACAACTTTAGGCGGGCTGATACAGGCTATAGGTAGGGGCGAGATAGGACTGCTGAACGTGCTTTATACCTACGGGATTGAATCCGAGGTAATTCCCCTGCTCATCTTCCTCGGGGTTGGCGCCATGACCGACTTCAGGCCCACTATTGCCCGCCCCGTATCCTTTCTTTTCGGTGCTGCCGCCCAGCTGGGCGTTTTCGTCGTCTTTATCATCGCTTACACTTCCGGGCTTTTCACCGGAAGTGAGGCAGCCTGTGTCGGCATCATTGGCGGTTCCGATGGGCCGCCCACAGTTTACCTTACCGCGGCTCTAGCCCCGCGACTTCTGGGACCAATTACGTTAGTAGCCTACTCTTATATGGCTCTGGTACCCATCATTCAACCTCCAGTAATAAGGCTGCTGACCACCAAAAAAGAACGGGCGATAGTTATGAAACCTCAGCTGCGTGAGGTCTCCAAGCTAGAGGAAGTAATTTTCCCCATAATGATATTTATTGTCGCTGCCCTGCTTGTACCTAAGTCAGTGCCCCTTATTGGCATGTTTATGTTTGGCAACTTGTTGCGGGTCAGCGGAGTTACCGAAAGGCTGGCTCAGTCAGCGGGTGGGGTATTTATAGATGTTCTCACCTTTCTCCTGGGCTTAACGGTAGGGGCACTGATGCCCGCCGAGGTGTTCCTCACACCTCAGACCCTGGCCATTATCGGGCTGGCGATAGTAGCCTTTGCCTTCGGCACCGCCGGGGGGCTATGGGCAGCCAAGCTCGCCAACCTCTTCCTTAAGGAGAAGATAAATCCGATGATAGGCGCCGCCGGCGTATCAGCTGTCCCCATGTCAGCCAGAGTAGTGCAGAAGATGGGGCAGGAAGCCAACCCCAAAAACTTCCTCCTCATGCATGCCATGGGTCCCAATATGGCGGGGGCGGTGGCCACCTCTGTGGTTGCTGGCATATTCCTGGGGATGCTAATGTAGCTGGAATCCCTTTTAGCCCGTCCCCCATTTTTTAATTTAAGTTTTTCTTCCCACCCGCCCGCCCATTAGGCTTTGCGGCTTATCCCCGCTCTTAGGAACTCTGCTCATTGACTTTAGTGGGTGGGAGGGTGGGAAAGAATACCTTGGGGTAGCGGTGGGTGGGAAAAGATATCTCAGATTCCACTTGAAATACCCCTCTAAATCAGTTAAAGTCATTCCGTGGGCAAATCAGGCAAATCCTCGCTTAAAACCGTCTTTGTCTGCCAGCAGTGTGGCAAGGAGAGCCCGAAGTGGCTGGGGCGCTGCCCCAGCTGCCATGAGTGGAATAGCTTTGTCGAGACCACAGTAGCCGCCCCCTCCCGCGCTTCTGGCCGGGAAAACCCTCCCCAGGAGTTATCCCAGGTGGCAGCCGGCCTCTCCGACCGCCTCCCCCTTCCCCTCGCCGAGCTCAACCGGGTGCTGGGGGGAGGAGTGGTAGCCGGCTCCCTGGTGCTTATCGGCGGTGACCCCGGTATCGGCAAGTCCACCCTTCTACTGCAGGTCTCAGCCCTGGTGGCACAGGCTAAGGGCAAGGTGGCTTATGTCTCCGGCGAGGAGACCCTCTCCCAGATAAGGCTCAGGGCGGAGCGTCTGGGGGTCAAGGGGGAGGGGCTTTACCTTCTGGCGGAGACCGAGCTTGATGTTATCCTGGGTGAGTTGGAAAGGCTGTCCCCCTCTCTGGCAATCATTGATTCCATCCAGGCGGTCTCCTCCCCCGAGCTTGATGCCGCCTCTGGGAGCATAACTCAGGTGCGGGAGTGCACCTTGAGGCTGATGCACTGGGCGAAGCAGAACGCGGTGCCCGTTTTTATCGCCGGGCATGTCACCAAGGATGGGGCTATCGCCGGTCCCAGGGTCCTGGAGCATATCGTTGATGTGGTGCTATATCTCGAAGGCGAACCGTTTAGCGCCTACCGCGTCCTGCGCGGGGTAAAAAATCGCTTCGGCTCCACCAATGAGGTCGGCGTCTTTGAGATGAAGGAGCAGGGGCTGGTTGAGGTGGATAACCCCTCCCTGGCTTTCCTGTCACAGCGTCAGGTTGAAGCCATAGGCTCAACGGTAGTCTCCACCCTTGAGGGCACCCGCCCCCTCCTGGTTGAGATTCAAGCCCTGACCACCCCCACCGCCTTCGGCTTACCCCGGCGCACGGCTAACGGCGTTGACTTTAACCGCTTGCTTTTGATTGCCGCCGTGCTGACCAAGCGGGTGGGCTTGAGGCTGGCTGGTCAGGATATTATCGTTAATGTTACCGGCGGGCTCAGAATTGCTGAGCCGGCGGCTGACCTGGGCATTGCCCTGGCTATCGCCTCCAGCTTCCGCGATACCAGTGCTGACTCGCAGCTGGTGGTGGTGGGGGAGGTTGGCTTGAGCGGGGAGCTGCGGACTGTTCCCCAGCTGGAGCGCCGTGTTGCTGAGGCGGCGCGGATGGGCTTTGAGCGCTGTTTAGTGCCCAAAGCCGGGGGCAAGATTAAACAGCCCAAAAACATCGAGCTTATTACCGTGAGCACCTTGAGGGAGGCGATAGGCGTTGGGCTATGAAAGCGTTGGTGCCATAATCGCCGCTGCCGGGGAGAGCCGGCGGATGGGTGGAATAGACAAGGTCTTTGCCCCCTTAGCTGGCAAGCCAGCTTTAGCTTGGGTGCTTGATGCCTTTGACGGCTGCGATTTAGTTAACCAGATAGTGGCGGCGGTGAGTGAGAATAACCTGGAGCGGTGCCGCAAGCTTGTAGCCGAAAAGAATTGGTCTAAGCCGGTTGAGGTCTGTGCCGGCGGCAAGCGGCGGCAGGACTCGGTGGCGGTGGGGTTAAAGAAGCTTGATTGTGAGTGGGTGGTAGTCCATGACGGCGCCCGTCCTTTGGTAAGCAGAGAGCTGATCGAGGGCGGGCTTAAGGCGGCTCAGGAGACGGGAGCTGCTGTAGCCGCCGTTCCCGTCACCGACACCATTAAGACCGCCGGTGACGACATGTTCGTGCACCAGACGCCGTCAAGGCAAAATCTATGGGCGGTGCAGACGCCACAGGTATTTCGCCTTGAGATAATCGCCAGGGCTTATGAGCAGGCGGATGATGAGGTAACCGACGACGCCTCGCTGGTGGAGGGGCTGGGGCAAAAGGTCAAGCTCTATATGGGCTCATATGATAATATAAAGATAACCAATCCTCATGACCTGGCTTTGGCTGAGGTCTTGTTAAAAAAGCATGGCAAGTAAACTACGCATCGGCATCGGCTATGATATTCACCCCTTGGTCGAGGGGAGGAAGCTCGTTATTGGCGGGGTGGAGATACCGTATGATAAGGGTCTTAGCGGCTGGAGTGACGCCGACGCCCTCACCCACGCCGTTATTGACGCCCTGCTCGGGGCGGCGGCTCTGGGTGATATCGGTAGCCACTTCCCCTCCGGCGAGCCGGAGTATAAGGACATTTCCAGCCTGAGCCTGCTTAAAAAGACGCGGGACAAGCTTGAGGAGAGCGGCTTTAAGGTGGTCAATGTTGATGCCACCGTTATCGCCGAAAAGCCCAGGCTTGGAGATTTTATTAGCCAGATGAGGCAGAAGCTCAGCCAGACGCTCGCTGTCAAGTTAGACCAGATCAGCGTGAAGGCAAGCACGGCTAACGGCCTGGGCTTTGTTGGGCGGGGGGAGGGGATTGCCGCCTGTGCCGTAGCCATGGTGGAAGAAAGCAAAGGATGAAGGTATTTAACACCCTTTCCGGACGAAAAGAGGAGTTTTTACCCCAGCCCTCGAAAGTGAAGAACGAGGTCAAGATGTACGTCTGCGGGGTTACTCCCTATGATGACTGCCACATCGGGCATGCCATGAGCTACATCATCTTTGATGTTGTCCGGCGCTATCTACACTTTCGGGGCTATAAGGTCAAATATGTGCAGAACGTCACCGATGTTGACGATAAGATTATAGACCGTGCCACCAAGCTCGGTATTGCCCCCGCTGAGCTGGCGCAGAAATACACCGATAGCTACTTCGGGGATATGGAAGCCCTCAATATTGAACCGGCTGATATCTACCCCCGGGCTACCGAGGAGATACCCAAAATCATTGAGGTGATAAAGACCTTGGTCGATAAAGACTATGCCTATCCCGCCGGCGGTAGCGTCTACTTCAGGGTAAGAAATGTCCCCGACTATGGCAAGCTGGCTCACCGCAATCTGGCTGAGGTGATGACCGAATCGCGGTTTGAGCCGGGGGAGAATAAGGAACACCCCATGGACTTCGCCCTGTGGAAGGCATCAAAGCCGGGCGAGCCGTCCTGGGAAAGCCCCTGGGGCGAGGGCAGACCGGGCTGGCATATTGAGTGCAGCGCCATGTCCCTGAAATACCTGGGTGATACCCTCGATATCCACGGCGGCGGGCAGGATCTTATCTTCCCCCACCACCAGAACGAGATTGCCCAGTCGGAGAGCTTTACCGGCAAAAAGCCTTTTGTTAAGTACTGGTTGCATAACGGGCTCGTCCAGCTCGGCGAGGAGAAGATGAGCAAGTCCCTGGGCAATCTGATAACCATCAAGCAGGCGCTGGAAAAATACAGCCCCGACGCCATACGCATATTTATCTTGAGCTCCCACTACCGCAGTCCCCTTACTTACTCTGAGGAGGCGCTGGGGGCGGCGGAGGGTGGGGTGGAAAGATTGGTGCGCGTGATTTCAAGGGATGAGCCAAGCGGGAGCAAAGGGGAAGTCCTTGATGCCGAGCCTTACCGTAAGCAGTTTATCGAAGCCATGGACGATGATTTCAATACCCCCCAGGCCATGGCTGTCCTCTTTGATTTAGCGCGGATGATAAATCAGGCGGCTGATACGGGGAGCGGCTTTTCGCAGGCTAAGGAAGTTCTTTCGGGGCTGGCTCAGGACGTATTAGGGTTAAGGCTTCCGCGAATAATCTACGGACAAGCTTCACTTAAAGGTTCAGGAACTTTGACCGTAAAAGGAACAGTCATACCTGATACGGTTGTTGCTCGTGTTAGTCGCCTTATTGAGGAACGCGCTAATTGTCGAAAAGAGAAAAACTGGCAGCGGGCTGATGAAATACGAAAAAAGCTGGCTAAACTTGGGGTCACTCTGGAAGATACCAAGATGGGAACAGACATAGTATATATACGTGTCCCATCTGAAGAAGCTCTTGATAGTCTTATGAAGGAACTGGGTATAGACTCTTAGGATACCCCTTATTGTATCCCCCTCCCCGCTTTAAACTTATCTCTTTCTTCCCACCCTCCCGCCCTATGGGCGTCTGCGGCTTATTACGGAGTGGGTACTCCCGCCCGTTGGGCTTTGCCTCTGTTTTCTCACACTCCCGCCCAATAGAGGTCAGACCTCTCTTCTCTCCTTTATGGGGGGCTTCCTTAAGGGGCGGCGGGCGGGAAAAGATAAAATCGGGGGTGGGGCTATTTCTTCCCCGTTGCCCAGGACCACAGGGATTGTAAAAACTTCAGCTTGACCAGCCCCACCGGCAGCTCCAGTTGCTTTCTCTCCACCACGGGGAAGGCGTTTATCTCGTCTATCCTTGCCTTTAAGCGGGGGATTTCGTCAGCATTCCCCTTAGCCAACAGCTCATCAATTTTATGTGCCATCGCCCACGCCGCCCTGATGCGCTCTTCCCCGGCCTCAGCCATTTCTAAGGGGATGACGGCGTACTTTGCCTTAAGGCGGTTGAGGCGCAGGATTGCCTCATAGGCGGTATCCACAATCTGCTGGCGGTTCATCCATTTTGTCTCGTAATTCAGGGAATACTTCCAGCTTGGTTCCACTAGTGCCTGGCGGTGCTCCTCAAGTGTTCGGAAAAGGACTTTATAGCCGTGGCGCTGGGGTTGCTCAAAGCCGAGACTGCCCGGGTCAAGGAAGGGCGAAATGGGGGCGATAAAGAAGGAGAGCCGCTTATCCCCGTTAAACCTCTGGAAGAGATAGTCGCAGTAGTCAACGGTTTCCATTACCGACTTCGGGGTCTGCTTGGGCAAGCCGATCATAAAGAACACGTCCAGCCGCCCGCAGCCGGCCTTAAGGGCATCGTCCAGCGTCTGCTCCAGGTCGTGGTTGAAATAATGTCTGCCGCTAGCCCTCCTTACCTCATGGTCATGGGATTCGGGGGAAATCTCAAGGCAGAAGTTGGGGGAGGCGAGGCTCATCTGGTGGAGAAGTTCGGCGGGAGCGGGGGAGAAAAGTTCAAGGATGAGCTGATTTTTCACCCGGTTCCTCTCCAGCAGCTGCAGCACCTTATAGGCATAGCCCTCCCCTGCCTGGCGCAGGTCGCCGAGGATAAAGATGGGACCGCGGCTGAAGCGCTCAATCTGCTTCACATCGCGGACTACTGACTGCGGGGAGCGAAAGACAGTCTTTTCCCGGTTATAAAAATTTCTGAAGGCAGCCGCCGAGCCGCCACAGATAACGCACTCCTCGGTGCAGCCGCGGCAGGTCAGCACGGCAGTTATGGGATAACTCGTCCAGCCCTTGAATGGGGTGTAGCTGGCCAGGTCACGGTATCTGATAACCGAGCGCATGGTATTATCATAGTAGCTGACCATGACATTGCTCAGGTCATCGGGGACATAAGAGAAGGGGTTTTCTTGTACTTTGCCCTTTTCGTCCCGCCAGACAAGGTTGGGCACAGCCGCGGGCGGCCTTTTGCTGGCTATGCAGTCCATGAGCTGGCGGAACGGCTCCTCGGTGGAGTCGCCCCTGAGGATATAGTTAATCTCCGGGTACTGGATTAGCTCCTTATAGAAGTAAGAAGCGGAAAACCCCCCCATCACCACCTTGGCTTTGGGGTGGTATTTTTTCACTATTCTGGCGACCTCAATAGCGCCGTGAGCGCTCACCAGCCAGTGCAGGTCAATGCCGAATACCGGCGCCTCCAGCCGCCTTATAAATGCCTCGGCGTCTAATTTCTTGTCACTGAGCATGCGCACGGCGAGGTTAACAATGCGCACCCGATAGCCGGAACCTTCCAGATACTCGGCAATGCTGGTAAAGCCGATGGGGTACATCTCAAACATGGAGGAAGACGGAATCAGGTCGCTGACCGGACCGTAAAGAATCGTCTTCTGGCGAAAATCATAAACGCTGGGGGGATGAAGCAGAACCAAATCAACCGACATTAAAAGACCCCTGCCAGGATATAGCCTATGCCCAGGAGGAACTGGGTGAGGAGGACAACCAGAACGTTGTTTGCCATAGCCGGCACTAGTCTGTCCATCCTCTCGTGCTTTCTGGCACCCCCAATCGCCTTTATCGCCAGGGGGAGGGTTAATAACGCTATTAAACAGAAAAGAGGCATTATCCCCGCCGCCACCCAGCCTATTATCCACAAATAGACTAATATGGCCAGGGTGGAGTAGACCATGCCCGCCTTCTTCTTGCCCATAGTGATGGGCAGTGTCTTTCTGCCCGCCTTCTTATCGGCTTCGGCGTCAGGGAATTCGTTCAGTAAGAGCAGGTTATGCACCAGAATGCCCGATGGTATAGAGGCGATAACGGCGGGGAGGGTGTAAGCCGCCGTCTGAACGAAGTAAGTCCCCAGTACAGGCAGAGTCCCCATCCCTGCCCCGGGAGCCCACTCCGGCCACCCCAGTCTGGTCAGCAGGGGGGTATAGAGCAGGGTGCATGCTGCCGCTACCAGAAGCAGGGGCAGGAGCTGCCAGCCATTATCTAGGGTTATTACAAAATATACACCTATGGGCACCGCCAGCAGAAAAGCAACCAGCCCCAACCAGAAGACCTGCCTCGGCTTAAGCAGGGAGGCGGGGAGGATACCGCTGCCGCCGCTGAAGGGAGTTCTCCTCACCTCAAGGTCTATGCCGCTCTTGTAATCAAAGTAGTCGTTAAGCACATTGACGCTGATGTGGCAGAGGAGCAGCCCGACAAAGGCGAGCAGGGCGTAGCCGAGGTGGAAGTAACCATGGTACCAGGCAATACAATTACCGAGAAAAGCCAGCACCACAGAAAGAAGCAAAAACTGCGGTCTGGTCTCCAGAAACCATACCTTCAACTTCATCGCTTTACTTCTTTTCCTTATGAGCCGTCTCTACATGCTTCTGCCAGCATTTCTCATGCACGTAAACGGCACATCGGGCGCAGTAATAGATATGGGCTCGCGCATCCTTTTGACAAACCGGACACTTCATAGCTATCTCCAGGTAGCAGTGGCTCTGGTTACCAGCTAATTCTGACGGCTAGAATAGAGAGAATAATGAATAGAATGACCAGGACGATGGTGAATTGGAACAGCGTTTTTTCCATGCCCCGTTTCGTCCGGTAGACGGTGTCAGGCTGACCGAAGATACCCCCCAGCCCCCCGCCTCTAACCTGGAAGAGGACGGCTAATATCAGGGCTACGGATACTATAATCTGAGCTATATTAAAGTAGAGTTGCATCTCATCCTTCCTCTAGTTTCCTCGCCAGCAGTTCGTTTACCAGCTTTGGGTTGGCACGACCCTTGGTGGCTCTCATCACCTGCCCGACGAGGAATTTTAAGGACTCCTTTTTCCCCCTCTTATAATCGGCGACGGCTTTGGCATTGCCTTTTATGGCCGCTATGATCTCCTTCTCAATCTCATCAGCGTCGCTGATCTGGCTCAGTCCTTGCTGGGCAATAATATCAGTAGCGTCCTTTCCCGTTTTAAACATCTCCTCAAGCACGGATTTGGCGGTAGCAGTGCTCACCGTAGCCTGCGAGTGCGCCTCTAATAAGGCGGCAAATTGCTTGGGACTGACCCTTTTGCTAAATTCTGTTATATCAATACTGTTAGTATTCATTATACTACTGGCTGGGCCTAAGAGCCAATTGCTTATCTCCTTGGGGGGGACTGCCGTAGTAGCCCGGCGAAGGTCCTCAAAGTAGTCAGCCATTGCCTTGGAGCTGGTAAGCAGGTTGGCATCATAGGCGGGGAGGTTATATTCAGCGGCAAAGCGGTCGCGTCTGGCTTCGGGCAGCTCGGGTAGACTGGTCCTTATCTCCTCCACCCGCTCGCGGCTTAAGACCATTGGCGGGAGGTCGGGCTCAGGGAAATAGCGATAGTCGTGGGCATACTCCTTGCTGCGCTGGGCAACCGTTACCCCCTTCTCCTCCACCCACCCCCTGGTCTCCTGGGTAAGTTTTTTACCCTCCCCAGCCATCTTTCTCTGCCTTTTAGCCTCATACTCCAGAGCTAGGTAGACCGCCTTAAAGCTGTTCATATTCTTGACCTCAACCTTAGCCAGAGACTTGGGGCTACCCTCAGGGCGAATGCTGATATTGGCATCGCACCTGAAGCTGCCCTCCTCCATGTTGCCGGTGGATACGCCCAGGTACTGGAGTATGGTTCGCAGCTTTATCAGGTATTGCCTGGCTTCCTCCGGGGAGCGGAGGTCAGGCTCACCGACAATCTCCATCAGCGGCACCCCCGCCCGGTTGACATCAACCAGGCTGTAGGACTTCCCCTCTGAGGAGACGCGGTGGAGTAATTTAGCCACGTCCTCTTCAAGGTGGACTCTGGTTATGCCCACCTTCCTTTCTTTGCCGTTAACCTCGATGTTAAGCCAGCCGTCGTGACTGATGGGGGTGTCATACTGGGAAATCTGATACCCCTTCATCAGGTCAGGATAAGGGTAGTTCTTGCGGTCAAACTTGGTGTAATCGGAGATGGTGCAGTTGAGCGCCAGAGCCGTCATTATGGTGTATTCTACTGCCTGCTGATTGATAGTGGGCAGGACGCCGGGCATACCGAGGCAGACCGGGCAGACATGGGTATTGGGTGGGGCAGCGGCATAATCAGTACTGCAGCGGCAGAACATCTTGCTTTTAGTTAAAAGCTGGGCATGAACCTCCAGCCCGATAATGGTCTCGTAGTCCATGGCAGATTTTAGTATAGCAACTATGGTGATGGCTGACAAGGAAGATATTTTATCAACCCGCCCCCCGTTTTTAATTTACGTTCAAAGGCTTCGCCCCTCTTAAACACCCCACTAAAAAGGGGGGTAAGAAGCAAAACCTAATGGGCGGGGGAAAATTACGGGGTAAGCCCCAGACGCCCCTATGGGCGGGTGGGTGGGAAAGAATACCCCTATATGCTATAATTTCTAGATAGTGGGGATATAGCTCAATAGGGAGAGCGCTGCCTTCGCATGGCAGAGGTCGGGGGTTCGAATCCCCCTATCTCCACCATAATTGACATTTTTTCCTAAATGGGGTAAAAGGGTATTGACAAAATTCCCAAAAAGTGGTATCATACAAGGTTGTTATTATGCCACTTGAGGTTTCACCTTATTATACCTTCCTATTAACCACCGATTTAACTTAGGTTAGTGCTGCATTGCACGAAATTTTGCTCATCTATTTTTAGGATTAGAGTAAAAGATAGCTTTTATGTTGCCAAAAAACAAGGAACAAAGGGTGCTTCCTGTTCCCAGGAAGTCTTACGCCAAGTTGCCTGAGGTACTGGAAGTACCAAACCTGCTCAGGGTTCAAATCGATTCCTTCCGCTGGTTTCAGGAACATGGGCTAAGGCACCTGCTGGAGGAGGTATCTCCTATTGAGGACTTCACCGGCAACAGGCTGGCGCTTAGCTTCATTGACTATGAATTCCGCGAGCCCCATCACACCGAGCAGGAGTGCCGCTCAAGGGACCTTACCTATTCCGCCCCCCTCTACGTCAGGACACAGCTTCTGGTTAAAGAAACCGGGGAAATCAAGGAGCAGGACCTGTTCTTCGGTGACATCCCGCTGATGACGGCCAAGGGCACCTTCATTACCAGTGGCGCGGAAAGGGTGGCCGTAAGCCAGTTACTCCGCTCTCCGGGCGTATATTTCTCGGTTGAGGAAGACCCCACCACCGGCCGCCGCTTGTGCCACGCCAAGCTAATCCCTACCCGCGGGGCCTGGCTTGAGTTTGAGACCAGCAACCGGGATGTAATCTCGGCTAAGATAGATGGCAAGCGCAAGATTCCCATCACCACCCTGCTCCGGGCTATCGGCTATGGTAGCGAGGAAGAGTTGCTTGGGCTGTTTGCTAATGAGGACAATTCCCCAGACCACCAGTATATCCACCCAACTATAGAGCGCGAGCCCCAGGTCACGGATGAGCCTGAGGCGCTACTTGATATCTATAGAAAGCTGCGCCCTGGAGACCCGCCCAACATTGAAAATGCTAGAAAACTGCTCAAGAGTTTGTTCTTCGACCCGCTGCGCTATGACCTTGGGGAGGTGGGGCGCTATAAGCTTAATAAGCGACTGGGACTTGATATCCCGGAAAGTCAGCTGGCTCTGACCAGAGAGGACATCGCTGAGATAGTAAGACACATTATCATGGTTAACAACGGTAACGATACTCCCGACGATGTTGACCATTTGGGAAACCGGCGGGTGCGCACCGTTGGTGAGCTGATTCAAAACCAGTTCCGCATCGGCTTGCTGCGCCTGGAGCGAGTGGTCAGGGAGCGCATGAGTATTCTCGCCACCGAGGTATTAACCCCCAGTGCCTTGGTTAACATTCGCCCGGTAATGGCCGCCACCAGGGAGTTCTTCGGTGGCTCGCAATTGTCGCAGTTTATGGACCAGACCAACCCCCTGGCTGAGCTAACCCACAAGCGAAGGCTCTCAGCCATGGGACCCGGGGGGTTGTCCCGGGAGCGGGCTGGCTTTGAGGTTAGAGACGTCCACTTCTCCCACTACGGTAGAATCTGCCCCATTGAGACGCCGGAGGGACCTAACATTGGTCTTATCGGTTCTCTTGCCACCTACGGACGGATTAACCGCTATGGCTTCATTGAAGCGCCATACCGCAGGGTTATTTCTGAGGTGGACAATACCTCAGATGGTCTGTTAGGGAGGACAACCAGGGAGGCGGTCCTTGGTGATAAAGGCAATACCGTAGTCGAAGCCAGGACTACCATTAACCAGAAGCTTGCCACCAAGCTGGCTAAATTGTCTCCGAGAAAGATAAAGGTGGTGCCCTTTGTCTCTGATGAGGTCGTTTACCTATCAGCCGATAAAGAGGACGAGTATATTATTGCTCAGGCTAACGCCAAGCTTGACCCCAATAACCAGTTTGTTGATGAAAAGGTTGAAGCCAGATACGCTGAGCGCTACGTGCTAATAGCGCCGGCTGAAATCCAGTTTATGGATGTTTCACCCAAGCAGATAGTTAGTGTTGCCACATCATTAATTCCCTTCCTTGAGCATAATGATGCCAATCGTGCCCTGATGGGGTCTAATATGCAGCGCCAGGCAGTGCCCCTGCTCCGCCCCGAGGCACCGGTGGTAGCTACCGGTATGGAGGTGGAGGTTGCCAAGCACAGCGGGCAGGTCATCTTTGCTCAAAATGCGGGGAAAGTCACCTCGGCTAACAGCTCCGAGATTGTGGTTACTCCAGATAATGGTGATGAGGACGTATACCCCTTGATGAAGTTTGTCCGCACCAATCAGGGGACGTGCATCAGCCAGCATCCCATAGTCAGCAAGGGTGAAAAAGTGGAGGTGGGGCAGGTTCTGGCTGATAGCTCATCTACTGAATACGGAGAGCTGGCTCTGGGGCAGAATGTAATCTGTGCCTTCATGAGCTGGGAAGGCTATAACTTTGAGGACGCTATTATCATCAGCAGTCGGCTGGTGGAGCAGGATAAGTTTACCTCGGTTCATATTGAGAAGCATGAGATAGAAGCCAGGGATACCAAGTTGGGACCGGAAGAGATTACCCGGGATATACCCAACGTCGGTGAGGAAAACCTGCGCGAGCTTGATGAAGAGGGCATTGTTCGCATCGGTGCCGAGGTGGGTCCGGACGATATATTAGTGGGCAAGATTACCCCCAAGGGAGAGACCGAGCTATCGGCTGAGGAGAAACTGCTCAGGGCTATCTTTGGCGAGAAAGCCCGAGAGGTGAAGGACACCTCGCTGCGTGTGCCTCACGGTGAGTGGGGCAGGGTGATTAATGTCAGGGTCTTCTCCCGTGAGAACGGTGATGAGCTGCCTGCCGGCGTCAACCAGTGGGTGCAGGTCTGGATTGCCCAGAAGCGGAAGGTCTCGGTGGGGGATAAGCTGGCCGGGCGTCATGGTAATAAGGGGGTTATCTCCCTCATTGCGCCGGCTGAGGATATGCCCTTCCTCCCCGATGGCACACCGGTGGATATTATCTTAAATCCCATAGGTGTCCCATCGCGGATGAACCTGGGGCAGGTTCTGGAGACTCACCTGGGGTGGGCCGCCCAGGCCCTTGGTTTTAGGGTGCTTACCCCGGTTTTTGATGGTGCCAGTGACAAGGAAATTGAAGATGCTCTGGCTAGAGCCTGGATTGCCCAGAGGTCTGGGGCGGTTGCCTTTGAGCCGGCTAATGACCACCCCGAGGTGAACCTGAAAAAGGCTAAGGCGTGGCTTAAAGAGAAGGGCTACAAGGGAGACAGGGTATTCAGCGATGAATACCTCGGGGAGGCGAGAGAGGTCTGCCTGCGCCTGTGGCTTGAAGAGATGGGCGTAGCCAGCAAGAGCCTCGACCAAAGCCAGCTGAGAGAGGCGGTGGAGACAGCAAGAGCCAAAGGTAACGCCACCCCGCCGATTATGGGCAAGGTTGTACTCCGCGACGGGCGAGGCGGTCAGCCCTTTGACCAGCCGGTAACAGTGGGGAGCATCTATATGATGAAGCTAATCCACCTCGTTGAGGATAAGGTCCATGCCCGTTCCACCGGACCCTACTCCCTTATTACCCAGCAGCCCCTAGGGGGCAAGGCTCAGTTCGGCGGTCAGCGCTTTGGCGAGATGGAGGTATGGGCGCTGGAAGCCTACGGTGCTGCCCACATCCTTCAGGAAATCCTGACCATAAAGTCGGACGATGTTGCCGGTCGCGCCAAGACCTATGAGGGTATAGTTAAAAATGAGGATATACTCCAGCCCGGAGTGCCGGAATCATTCAAGGTTCTGGTTAAGGAGCTGGAAAGCCTGGGGCTTGCCATTGAGGTGATTAACGAGGAGGAAAAGGCGGCATTTGCCACCGAGGCCAAAGCCGAAGGTGAAGAAGCCCCCAAACTGGAGGCAGGAGCTGAAGCTGAAGCTGAAGAGGAAACCGCTGAAGCCCCCAAATTAGAGGCAGAGCCTGAGACTGCCGAGAGTCCCCCTGAGCCGAAGAAGCCAGAGGAAAAGGTAGAAGAGAAAAATGCTTGAGGTTAATGATTTTGATGCTATTCGTATCTCGCTAGCTTCACCAGAGCAGATAAGGAGCTGGTCGTATGGGGAGGTGACCAAGCCGGAGACTATCAACTACCGCACCCTGAAGCCGGAAAGGGACGGGCTTTTCTGTGAGAGAATCTTCGGTCCCACCAAGGACTTTGAATGCTATTGCGGTAAGTATAAGCGGATACGTTACAAGGGGATTATCTGCGATAAGTGCGGTGTTGAGGTCGCCAGGGCTAAGGTACGGCGCGAGCGCATGGGACACATTGAGCTGGCAAGCCCGGTGAGCCATATCTGGTTTGCCAAGGGGATACCCAGCCGCATAGGACTGATGCTTGACCTATCACCGCGGAGCCTGGAGCGTGTCCTCTACTTCTCTCACTATATTATTACCTCCATAGACGAGGAAGCACGCCAGGAAACAATTGAGCAACTAAAGCAGAGTGGCTTACAGCAGATAGATGAGCTCCAGAAGGCGCTGGAGGCTAAGATTAAAGAGAGTGAGAAGGCGAAGGCGACGGTAGAGGAGATAAACCAGCTCCGCCAGAGCTTCGAGGAGGAAAAGCAGGGGATTGAGGAGAGGCTTTCGGCGGCTGTGGAGCAGATAAAGGACTTGAGAAAGGGTATACTGCTCACCGAGAACCAATATTATGAGCTAAAACAAAGATATAGCCAGGTTTTTACCGCTGAGATAGGGGCTGAGGCTATCCTCCAGTTACTTAAAGACCTTGACCTGGATGAGATGCGTAATCGGCTGCTCCAGGAGACCCGCTCCACATCGGGGCAACGCCGGAGAAGGGCGGCTAAGCAGCTGCAGGTAGTGGAGGCGTTCCGCCGCAGTGGTAATAAGCCGGAGTGGATGATTTTAACGGTATTACCGGTGCTTCCGCCCGACCTGCGGCCTATGGTCCAACTGGACGGTGGCAGGTTTGCCACCAGCGACCTTAACGACCTCTATCGGCGGGTTATCAACCGCAATAACCGCCTGCGCCACCTTCTGGAAATAGGGGCACCGGAGATTATCATCCGCAACGAGAAAAGGATGCTCCAGGAAGCGGTTGATTCCCTTATTGATAACGGAAGGAGGGGGCGGGCGGTTGCCATTGGCGGCAACCACAAGCTGAAGTCCCTCTCCGATATGCTCCGCGGCAAGCAGGGGCGCTTTCGCCAGAATTTACTGGGCAAGCGGGTTGACTATAGCGGGCGCTCAGTCATTGTTGTTGGCCCCGAGCTCAAGCTGCACCAGTGCGGACTGCCAAGACGAATGGCAGTGGAGCTGTTCAAGCCGTTCATTATGCGGCGGCTGGTAGAACAAGGGCTTGCCCACAATATTAAGAGTGCTCGCCGACTGGTGGAGAGACATAAGCCAGAGGTCTACGACATACTTGAAGAGGTGGTCAAGGAGCGGCCGGTATTGCTTAATCGCGCCCCCACCCTGCACCGCCTCAGCATTCAGGCGTTTGAGCCGGTGCTCATTGATGGCAGTGCCATCCAGATTCACCCCCTGGTATGTTCTGCTTTCAATGCTGACTTTGACGGTGACCAGATGGCAGTTCATGTCCCTCTGTCTAAAGCGGCCGTGGCGCAAGCCAGGGAAATCATGCTCAGCACCCAAAACATGCTCCTGCCCAGCTCCGGGGAGCCGGTAGTAACACCGACCCTGGACATGGTTCTGGGCTGCTATTACCTGACCACTATTATTCCCGGGGCCAGGGGTGAGGGCTCAATCTTCGGCAGTTTTGAGGAGGCAATGCTCGCCTATGAACTGGGGCGCATTGACCTCAGGGCTGAGATTGAGGTCAGAAAGCAGCAGGAGGACGGGCAGAGGATTAAGACCAGCGTCGGGCGCATCATCTTCAACGATGTTCTCCCCCCTGAGCTCGGTTTCTACAATAAAGCTGTTGATAAGGGAAGCTTGAAGCAGATGGTGGCTGATTGCCATAAGCTATTAACTAACGAGGAGACGGCTAAGGTGGTGGACAGTATCAAACATCTGGGCTTCAGCTATGCCACCAAGTCAGGGACTACCATTGCCATGGGGGATATTCAGGTCCCGGAGAGCAAGCCCAAGTTGCTGGAGGAGGCGGGGGAGAGGGTGGCTATCATTGAAAACCAGTATAACCGCGGTCTAATTACCGAGGACGAAAAGTATGATAGCACCATAACGGTATGGATGGAAGCCACCGATAAGATTACCGATATTATCTCCCAGACCCTTGACCGCTATGGTGGCATCTACATGATGGCAACCTCAGGGGCAAAGGGTAATATCTCCCAGATAAGGCAGATGGCAGGTATGCGGGGGCTGATGACCGACCCCGCGGGCAAGATAATAGACTTCCCCATAAAGTCGGGGCTCCGTGAAGGGCTCACTGTTCTGGAATACTTTATCTCTACCCACGGTGCTCGCAAGGGGTTAGCCGATACCGCCCTGAGGACATCGGATTCGGGCTATCTCACCAGACGCCTTATTGATGTTGCCCAGGATGTTATCACCTGTGAGGAGGACTGCGGCGCTACTGAGGGTGTATGGATATCGGAGCCAAAGGAAAAGGAGCTACTGCCGACATTTGCTGAGCGAATAATGGGGCGGTTAGCTGCCAGCAAGGTGGTCAACCCCAAGACCAAGAAAATCATTGTTGACCGGAATGAGGAGATTAGCGAGGACAAGGCAAAAAAGATTGTTGCCGCCGGCATAACCAGGGTTCACGTCCGCTCTCCGATCAGCTGCCGCTCCAAGTACGGCGCCTGCCGCTACTGCTACGGGCGAGACCTTAGCCGGGGGAATATGGTTGACCTCAACACGGCGGTAGGGATAATTGCCGCCCAGAGCATTGGTGAGCCAGGTACCCAGCTGACCCTGCGTACCTTCCACACCGGCGGTGTGGTCGGGCTTGATATTACCAGCGGTCTACCCAGGGTGGAGGAACTATTTGAGGCCAGACCGCCTAAGGGTCAGGCGATTATCTCAGAAATAGACGGCAAGGCCGAGGTGACTGAGGATGATGGGGGAAGGGTGATAAGGGTCGCCAGTTCCGAGGTCTACCGTGACGAATACCAACTGCCGACGGGCTGGAAGTTTGTGGTAAGTAGCGGGCAGCAGGTGGATATAGGAGCGGTGTTAGCCGAGCCACCGGCTGAGAAAAAGAAAAAGACCAAGACCAAGGCTAAGACCAAGGCCAAGACTAAATCTAAGGCCAAGGCTTCAGCAGAGGAAGTAGCGCTGACCGCCGAGGCTAAACCTCTACAGGCAAGTGTTGCCGGGGAGGTAACTATTAAGGGTAAGCAGCTATTTATTAGCTATCTGGAGGAGGAGCAGCAGGAGTATGTGGCTCCGGCTAGCGCCCATATTCGGGTGCAGAGCGGGGATGATATAAAGGCGGGACAGCAGCTTACCGATGGCTCGATTAATCCACAGGATATCCTGCGTATTTTGGGTAAGGAAGCGACCCAGCAATACATGGTGGATGAGGTGCAAAAGGTATATCGCTCCCAGGGAGTGAATATAAACGATAAGCATATTGAAGTTATCGTCAGCCGCATGCTGTCCAAGGTTCGCATTGACTTTTCAGGTGATACTGACCTCGTGCCCGGGGAGCTGATAGACATCTTCCGCTATGAAGATATTAACGCCAAGATACTGGCGGAGGGGGGTGAGCCGGCTACCGCCCACGCCGTTCTAATGGGTATAACCAGGGCTTCGCTGAACACCGAGAGCTGGCTGGCAGCAGCCTCATTCCAGGAGACAACCAGAGTGCTCACCGAGGCTGCGATTAAAGGCGAGATTGACCGGCTGGTCGGGCTTAAGGAGAATGTAATTATCGGCAAGCTGATTCCGGCTTGCCACCCCATCGCTGAGGAAGAGGTTGCGGAGGAGGAGCCCAGCGAAGAAGCGAAGGCTGAGGGATTGCTAAGTCTGTTAGCTGGAGAGACAGGCGTTGAGGAGAAGCCAGCCCCAGTAGCGGAGGAGACGCCAGGTTTAGCGACTGAGGAAAAGGCTGCCGAAGAGACGGCGGTTGAGGAAGATAAGGAGGAGACAGCCAGCTAATTATCCGCCGCAGATTATTTTGATTATAAGGGTTGCCCAACTGGGCAACCTTTTATTTTAGCCAAGCCCGGATTAAACACCCAGAAAAATAAGATGTGGTATAATAAAATGGTTTAGCAAGGATGGCTAAAATAGAGCGCATTATATCGGGTAAACCCGGGACTGAGGATGTAAGCCTTGACACTAGCCTCCGCCCCCGCCGCTTTGATGACTTTATCGGGCAGGACAAGGTCAAGCAGAATCTGGGGATAGCCATCACGGCGGCTAAGGGCAGGGATGAGGCGTTGGACCATATCCTGCTTTACGGTCCGCCGGGGCTGGGGAAAACGACCCTGGCTTATATCATTGCCGCTGAGATGGGGGTAAACATAAGGGTTACCTCCGGTCCGGCGATAGAGCGCACCGGAGACCTGGCGGCTATCCTGACCAACCTCCACAACCACGACGTTCTGTTTATTGATGAAATCCACCGCTTAGGCCGGCCGGTGGAAGAAGTATTATATCTGGCTATGGAAGACTTTGCCCTTGACATTGTTATCGGCAAGGGTGCCGGTGCCAAGAGCCTGCGCTTAAATTTGCCGGCGTTTACCCTCATTGGCGCCACCACTCGCTTCGGCTTGCTCAGCCCGCCCCTCAGAGACCGCTTCGGTGCTGTCTACCGCCTTGATTTCTATGACCAGCCGTCTATAGGCAAAATCCTCCACCGCTCCGCCCGAATCCTCCAGGTAAAGGCAGAAGATGAGGGGCTGGATGAGATGGCTCGCCGGGCCAGGGGCACACCCAGAGTGGCTAACCGGCTGCTCAAGCGGGTGAGGGACTACGCCCAGGTGATGGCGGACGGTGTTGCCACCCAAACGGTAGCCGTTGAGGCATTATCCAAGCTTGAAGTAGACCAGATCGGTCTGGACGAGATAGACCATAAGTTGCTCCACACCATCATTGACAAGTTTAGCGGGGGACCGGTGGGGCTGGATACCATCGCCGCCTCCATCAGCGAGGAGGCGGATACTATTACCGATGTCTATGAGCCCTATCTTCTGCAGCTTGGCTTTCTGGAGCGCACCCCCCGCGGGCGCTTAGCCACCCAGCTCGCCTATGAGCACCTGGGGCTGCCCTATAATAAAGACAAATCGGCTCAGCCAACCCTCTGGCAAGATAGTAGCGGCGGTGAAGAGGAAAGTTCTGATTCATAGCTGCTGTGCCCACTGCGCCGCCTACACCGTTAGTTACTGGCGGGAGCAGGGCTACGATGTCAGCGCCCTCTGGTATAACCCCAATATCCACCCCTATACCGAGCACCAGCACCGCCTTGAGGCAATGCAGTCCCTGGCTGAAGAGGTAAATTTGCCCCTCATAGTAAGCGGGGGCTATGACATGCCTGAATACTTCCGCCGGGTGGCGGGGCATGAAGCCGAGCGCTGCCGGTACTGCTTTAGGCTTCGCCTTTCCAGGACGGCGGAAACTGCTAAAGCTATGGGCTTTGATGCCTTCACCACCACCCTGCTCATCAGCCCCCACCAGAAGCACGACCTAATACGGGAGATTGGTAATGAGGTGGCAAAGGAAAAGGGTGTGGATTTTCTATATGCCGACCTGAGAAAACGCTACTCGGATAGCCGGCATATGACCAAACCTATGGAGCTCTACCGCCAGCAGTACTGCGGCTGCATCTACAGTGAGTGGGAACGCTACGCCGACATGACTAAAAAATAAAAGGGAGCCTTCAAGGCTCCCTTTTCAATGTTTGCCCTATCTTTATAGTCAGTCAGCTGTTTCGGGTGGACCCGACCAGGGACCCCCTCTGTGGCCGCCGAACCCACCGAACACAGGACCGCTACCTGCGGCGGGGAAGCCAAAGCCGAAGCCGTTACCGGCTAAGCCCGGTCCCAGACACTCTGGCTTCTGCTCCCACCACTCCTGGAGGGCGTCAGCCTCTTCTTGAGTGAGGCGCCCTTCCTCCACGGCTTTATCAAGACGACTGGTAAGAGCCTCTTCCCTAATCTCCTGCTGGGCGCTGGTGATGGCGGCTTGCAGCTCATCCACGCTAACGCCCAGGTTATCAGCCACCTTGGCGAGGAAGCTCTCATGGAGTTCGTTAAATGGCGGGGTGGGGAGCTCTTCATCCTGTGCCAGGGCTGCGGTGACGCCGCCGACTGTCAGCGCCAGCACCGCCGCCAGCACGGCAATGAGGACCTTCATTCTTTTGGACATTGCTTCTAACCTCCTTTTGGCTAATATATATAACGAAAAAGTGGCCAATTAGTTAGTAGCGATTTGGGCAATTTTTAAGAAACCTCGGCTAGTCTAAAGCCTCAAGGGCTCTCTGATATCCGATTGTTGAGACATCAATGGCGTGGAGCAGGGCAGGCTTTGCTGAATACGGTGCCTGCTCCAGTAGCGCCTGGAGAAGGGCTTGGTGACTGGTGGCATTATGCTCCACCGTCATCCTGAGCCTGCCCCGGTTATCAGCTTGGGCATGGTTGCCCCTACCCCAAGACTCCCCGGCTAGGGGTGCCATCATCATCGGTGCCCCACCTTCCTCTTGGGCTAGGACTAGGGTGGCTAGCATCGCCAGACGATTGTCCAAATGCTGGGTGATTAGCCCTATCTGCTGGAAATCCCCCTTCTCTGCCAGGTAGATTATCTCCACCACCCTCCTGTCCGCCATCTCGGCGCACAGCCTTGCCTTGCCTATCTGGGAGAGGTTCAGCGCTAACTGCGCCTCCTCGGTGGCTAGCTTTACCGGGTAGAGGGGGCTATCGGGCATACTGTTGCTGGCGGCTATCACTGTGCCGCTGCCAGCCAGCAGGAGGGCGAGGACTATAGCCGTCACCGTTGCCCACCGTGGAAACCAGCCAAGAGAGGGGTGGACACGGGGGGCTGATTCACTGAGTGCCGAGCGGAACTGGTATCTGGCTCTGGCTTTAAAGTCAGCCCTGGGCTTAATTGCCGATGCCCTCTTCGCCGCCAGAGCCGTCTCCAGCAAGGGCTTAAGCTCGGCTGCCTGTTCAGGGTAGCCCTGGAGGCACTGCTCTATGGTCTCCCCCTTGAGCAGCCGCTCCAGGCATTCGTTCAGGATGTTATTAAACTCTTTATCTTTCATTCTCTGCCACCGCCTCTGCCGCCAATAGTTCCTGGCGCAGGGCTAGTATGGCGCTATGCTGCAGCGCCTTTACCGCCCCCTCACTCTTGCCCATAACCCTGGCTACCTCAGCGATTGGTAGCTCGCTGGTGAAGCGGAGGGAAATCACCTCACGCTGTGCCTCGGTCAGCCTTCTGGTAGCCCGAAGCAGCCGCTCAATGTCCAGCTTACGCTCGACTGCTTGCTGGGGGTTACCGTTACTGCTGGGCAGCGATTCATCCAGGGGCACAGTAGCACGCTTTTTCTTTCTCCAGTAGTCAACTACCTGATTGTGAGCAATGCGGAATAACCAGGCGGAGAAGGGTATGCCCTTCCACTTGAATGAGGAGATGGACTGGAGTGCATTTAGAAAGACCTGCTGGGTCACGTCTTCTGCCTCCATCGCATTTCCGAGCTTGAGGGTTACATAGCGATAAATCTTATCAAAGTACTCCTCATAGAGCTGAGTAAAGGCTTCCTGGTCATGCTTTTGCGCACGAAGAATCAGGCTTTCTTCATTTTGCACCTGACAACCCCCACCGCCTAAACGGTAATAATGTTGCGGCAATCATGTTGCGGCAATCATGTTGCCCTGTGCATATAGTATAACGAATGAAGCAATAAAAGGATAGTTTAGAAACCTATTTCCCACCCACCCACCCTCAAAGGCTTCACACCTGTTATTTGGGGTGTTTAAGAGGGGCACTAGCCCCTCTTCTAAAAGTAATTTCCCCCTCCCCGTTTTGACCTATGCTTTTCTTCCCACCCGCCCGCCCATTAGGCTTTGCGGTTTATTATAGGGGGGAATATGTTACAATAATTATAAAGACCTTTCTCAGGGGGAGAAGTTGGCTTGCTGTTTGCGCTTAATGAGTGAAGGGGATATCCCGCAGGTCAATGAGATTGACCATGAAGCCTTCCCCACTATGTGGCCACCACCTAACTATCGGCGCGAGCTGGGAAACCGCTTGGCTCATTACATCGTAGCCTATGATGACGAGCAAGAAATTGAAGAGCCGCCCCTTAAAACCGCCCCACGAGAAGGCTCCCCCGGGCTTTTATCCCGGCTGAGGCGTCTCTTTAGCCCCGAAGAACCTATCCCAGCAACCAGGGAATATATTTTTGGGTTTGCCGGTTTCTGGATTCTGGCTGGGGAGGTCCACATAACTAACATCGCGGTAAGGGAGAGGCACCGCCGCCGGGGGATGGGGGAATTGCTGCTGATATCCTTAATCAACATGGCTATGAAGCTGGACGCTCATCTCATTACCCTTGAGGTGCGAGCCTCCAACACTGCTGCCCAGGGTCTCTATTCCAAGTACGGATTTGCCAAGGTTGGGGTGCGCCGTGGCTACTACTCCGATAACCGGGAGGATGGGGTACTGATGTCTCTGGAGGATATTACCTCAGTCCCGGTTCAGGAAAACCTTCAGCGGTTAAAACAGGCTCACCTTGGGAGGTGGGGGATAGCTGCCTACAATGCCGACCACTTCCCCAGCTCAGCCAGGCAATAAAGCCCCTGTTTCAGAAATTGGGCCAGGCGCTAAACTTAGGGGCTATTGACAAATAATAAAAAATGCCGATAATACGATGCATACGTATAAAAGGGCACTTTATAGGATGGGGGCGATTGAATGACTAACTTAGAGAGAGGGGAGCCTAAGGTAAGAATCCGCCCCATGGAACATGAGGATGTTGACAGTGTTTTAGCCATTGACCGCAAGATTACGGGGGTGCGGAGGGCGGTTACCTATACTGAACTTATTACCGGAGACTTGGGCGGGGTTCTTGCTCTGAGTATCGTCGCTGAGGTTGATGGTACGGTGCAGGGCTTTATTCTGGCGCGTCGGGCGTATATTGGGGAGCCTACCGAGGTGGGGTTGATTCAGATGTTGGGCGTTGACCCTGACTATCAGCGCCAGGGTATTGCCACCAAGATGGTCAATGCTTTTCTGGATACCTGCCGCTCCAAGAATCTCAGCGCAGTGCGGATAGTTATTAACGAACGTGATAGCCAGCTAGAGGGCTTGTTTAAGCATTTGGGCTTCCGCCGTGGTGAGTTTATAGATTACACCAAGACCTTATAACTTTGGGAGGTACTTATAATGAGCGCGAAGGAAGGTAAGGTAAATCTGCGGCGCATGACCCGCGGCGATATTGATGCCGTCTTAGCTATCTACAAAAAAATCAGAGAGGAAAAGTTACCCGGCATTAAGCGGAGCCGTCTTAGCTATAGAAGCGTCATGACCTATGAAGAGGTAGCCTCTACTGACCCAGGAGGTTCGCTTGACTTGAGTTTTGTCGCTGAAGTCAATGGTCAGGTCGTTGGCTTTATCTGGAGCAGGTTAGCCTACGTGGGCATACCAATTGATGAAGTGGGCATCATCCACATGTTGATTGTTGACCCTGACTATCAGCGCCAGCGTATTGCCGGCAAATTAGTTAATGCCCTGCTGGAGCACTGTAACTCTATAGGTATTAAGACGGTGCGCGCCGTCGTTGACGAACGTCATTGGGAACTCAAGAACTATTTCCAGGGTCTGGGCTTCCGCCGTAGCGAGCTTGTCATCTACACCAGAACCTCTAAAGGTTAAGCAAACGGGTTTATCAACCTCGCCCTTAGATGCTTGACTGCCAGTGTTGTAATAGTGGCACGTAATAAAACCAAGAGGAGTGAGAAATGCCGAAGATTTTTAAGGCTCTAGCCACAATAGCTGTTTGGGTCCTGTTTATTTTCGGTTTGCTGAGATTACTGATAGGTCTGGTCACGGCTATTTCTTTGGGACCAGAGCAACCAGCAATACAAGCATATCTTGATTTTGCCGTTGGCGTTAGTAGTCTCACCTTGTCGGTAGTTGTCATGAGATTAAGGCAGGGGATGAAATAAGGCAACTCTAATCCCCCCTCTTTAGTAGCAGGCAGATATTCCGCGAAAAGAACTTTACCGGGAAGCGGTAGGCGCTTTCAGGGAAGGATTTTATTACCACCAAGCCAGCCTTCTTTACCAGCCTCTCCAGTTCGGGGTAGGAGAAAAGATAATAGTAGCGATATAGTGTCTTACCCCGCTTCCGCCAGGGGACTTTTACCTCTTTACTTTTGAACCAGAACCTCACTTGCCACCGGTTCCATACCGTGATAAAGGCTTCACCACCCGGCTTTAGCACCTGCCTCAGCTCGTTTAGCGCCGCTTGCTGTTCTGTTTTTCCCTTTATATGGTGATAGGTAGCCACCGAGATTATCCAGTCGAAGGTCTCATCGGGGTAGGGGAGGTGGCACGCGTCAGCCTGCGCCAGCTCGACGGCAAAGCCGAATTTCTGGGAGTATTTTTGGGCGAACTTGAGCATCTCAGAGGAGAAGTCCACCCCGTATAGCTCAAAGCCTTCCTTGAAGGGCAAAAAGTCAGGCCCATGACCGCAGCCAACGTTTAGCAGTTTCCCCTTCTGCCAGCGCTCTGCCAGCGCCTCAAGCTCAGTGGGGAAGATAGACCAGTGCCTGAAGTTATACCAGCTTGGTGCTATCTGGTCGAAGATTTCTTTATTCACCCCACCCCCCATTTTTAACTTATGTTTTGCTTCCCACCCAACCCCCCATTTTTTAAGATAGTTCTTTTTCCCACCCTCCCGCCCTCAGAGGCTTTGCTTCTCCTAGACGTCTCTAAGGGCGGCGGGAACCCCTCTCCCTATTTCGTTACCCCTTCCACTTAAGGGCGGTGGGCGGGAATAGATATAAAATTAGTGGCTGTGTTTCTGTTTGTAATCTAAATCTGCTACACTGTTTATGGCACACTATGAAGAAATTTGCAAGGACTATATCCGGCGTTACCCCGGTGGCGGTTATGACCCTGCCCTTGAAGTGCCCGGGAAATTGCGTCTATTGCCCTTCTTATTTGGCTGTTCCCCGAAGCTATACCCCCGGGTCGCCGGCAGTGCTCCGAGCTGTAAAGTGCGATTTTGACGCCAGGAAGCAAATCAAGGTTAGGCTGAAGGCTCTGGCGGAGATGGGGCACCCTACGGATAAGGTCGAGCTGATAGTGATGGGGGGTACTTTTCTGGCTTACCCGGTGGACTATCAATATCAGTTTATCAAGGAATGCCTTGACGCCCTGAATGGTGAGGAATCAGTCAACCTGGAAGAGGCAAAGCGCCTTAACCAGACGACAAAACACCGCTGCACCGGGCTCTGCATTGAGACCAGACCGGACTGGTGCCGCCAAGAGGAAGTAGAGCGGATGCTTGAGTTCGGCACTACCAGGGTGGAGCTTGGGGTCCAGACCCTTGATGATGAAATCTACAAACTGGTGAGAAGGGGGCATGGGGTTGAGGACGTGGTCATGGCTAGCGCTTTGCTCAGGGATAATGGCTTTAAGGTGCACTACCACTGGATGCCGGGGCTGCCCGGCTCAACCCCGGAGCATGATTTAGAATTATCTGAGATGCTATTTAGCGACTCCCGCTTTAGGCCGGACGGCTTAAAATTGTATCCGACAATGGTGGTTGAGGGCACTGAGCTGGAGAGGTGGCATCAGGAAAACCGCTACCAGCCCTATGATACCAAGACCTTGATTGACCTGATGGTTGATATTAAATCTATCGTGCCCAAGTATGTCCGGATATCGCGGGTGATGCGGGATATACCACCCAGTTTTATCACTGCCGGCTGCAAGAACTCGCTGCGGGGGGTTATTAAGCAGCGAATGAAACAGAGGGGAATTGAATGTAAGTGCATCCGCTGCCGGGAGTATGGTCACCGGGCGCGGGACGGCTGGGAGATAGGCGAGCCCCGGATGGTAAGGATGGACTATGAAGCATCAGGGGGGAGGGAAATCCTTCTCTCCTTTGAGGACGGGGCGGAAACCCTCTTCGGGCTGTTGCGGATGAGGATTCAATCCAAGCCAGTGGAAAATTCGGCTATGATAAGAGAATTGCATGTCTACGGGCCTGAGGTCCCCCTTAGTGAGCAGAAGGAAGAAGCGGCTCAACATAAAGGACTGGGTAAAGCCCTGCTCCATGAGGCGGAGCGAATTGCCACTGAGGAATTTCAGGCAGAGAGAATGCTCATCCTGAGCGGCGTTGGGGCTAGAGAATACTACCGCACTGAGTTTGGCTATAGCCTGGACGGCGACTATATGGTCAAGGCTCTTTCTAGTGGCTCTTCAGGAAGTCAATAGCCCACTGGATGGCATCCTCGTCTTCTTCAAGCTCGTAGTCCGGGGTTAACCCTTCGCCCTCGATGAGACGACCGGTGGGGGTGAACCAGCGGGCGGTGGTGATATATAACCCTGAGCCGTCTTTAAGCGGGCGCAGGATATTGACACTGCCCTTGCCAAAGGTTCTGGCGCCAGCAATAGTGGCACGATTGTAGTCTTGCAGGGCTCCAGTCAATACCTCGCTGCCGCTGGCACTATAACCATTAACCAGAACCACCATAGGCAGGTCGGTAGTTATCTGGCTGGTCTTGACGGAGTAAATAGTATGCTCCCCCTGATTGTCCACCATGTCCATCACCACCCCCTCATTCAGGAAGAAGCTGGTGACGTCAATTACTGTATCCAGTACGCCACCGCCATTGCTGCGCAGGTCAAGGATAATGCCGGTAGCCTCCTGGGTTATGCTCTCCAGCACCGGGGCTAGCTCTTGAGCGGTGCGCTCGGAAAAGTAGCTAATCTCAATATAGGCGATATCCTCCTTCATCTCCGAGTCGACGCTGGGCAGCTCAATCTCAGACCTGATTATCTTAATCACCTCCGGCTCGGTCTCTCCCTGGTGAAGGACGAGGAGGGCAACCGGCGTCCCCTGAGGACCCCGGATATTGAGCACGGCCTCAATCAGACTCATCCCTTCGGTGGACTTACCGTCAATTTCCAGGATTACGTCGCCGGCCCTGATACCCGCCTGTTCTGCCGGTGAATCGGGGATGGGGGCAACAATTGTTATTTGCTCGTCCTTGACTTCTACATAGGCGCCAATGCCCTCGAATTTTCCCTCTATGCTCCTCGTCCATAGCTCGTAGGCGGTGGTATCAAGGTAGGAGGTGTAAGGGTCATCCAGCGCCTCCACCATGCCCCTGACCGCTCCCTGGGTCAATTTGTTGGGGTCAAGCTGGTCCCTCTCCACATAGTCCTGAAAGATTATGCTCCATGCCTCCTCAACAATATCCAGGTCAGGCTCGGGGGAGGTTTTTACCCCCAGAACACAGCCCGCCCCGAAGGATAGGGCGATAGTAGCCGCCAGTAAAATGGTTACCGCTATAATCTTTATTGTTTTTGTCATTGGACTTTCTCTCCCTTAAAGCGCTTTAAAAGAAGGGTGCAGGGTGGTAGCCATCTTAGTTATTAGCGGTGACGACATCTACCATCCTGATAGTGTCTTCAATATTGGTGAGACTGAAGGACAGTCCCAGCTTTCTTAAATCGTCGTAGCCCAGCTCCATAAAAAGGCGGCGCCCAGCCACCCAGCACATCTCGTCGTAGAGGGCTGGCCACGCCTTCCCTTGTCGCTGGATGCAGAAGAGGATAAAATCGCGAACTACCGGATCGACTGTTTCCATTCTGGCTTCGTTGAAAGTTTGAAATCCAACCTTAACTATATACCGAAACTGGCTGACTGACAAACCCGCTGGGGAGCGTTGGCATTATCTTTTTAGCCGTTGTTATCCTTGATTGCGGGATTTTACTCCCCCCCTCTCAACCCCAAAGCTGAAAGGAGGTTAGTGCGGAAAAGGCCAAGTAAACCTGTAAGCCGAGTTCTGTACCCCGACCGAGGTCAGGGCGGTGACCATCTATCTAGCCCTGATGTTGCCATCAGGGTCAAGCGACCAACCCGGGGACAGGCCGGGCGTCCCTCAGTCCCTCTATTTGGTCTTGCTCCGGATGGGGTTTACCCAGCCACTGATGTCACCATCAGCGCGGTGAGCTCTTACCTCACCATTTCACCCTTGCCCACTAGGGCGGTGTGTTTCTGTGGCACTTTCCGTAGGGTTGCCCCTCCTGGGTGTTACCCAGCATCCTGCCCGGTGGAGCTCGGACTTTCCTCCCCTTCAAAGAAAGGGCGGTCACCCGGTCTACTTGACCTAATTATAGTGTAGTATAGAGGTGGCGGTTAGTCAACAAATTATGCCAGGAAGAGGATACGCCCGCAGCTGCTGCATTTTACCAGCTTGCCACCCCTTGCCTGTTGCAACTCAGTAATCGGCAGTGATATCCGGCAGCCCCGGCATATCCCCTGCTCCACCCTGGCTACCGCTGTCCCCTTCTCTTTTCTGAGTCCCTGATAGAGCTCAACTGCCTGGGGGGGAATCTCTTCTGAGAGAAGCTGTCGCTTTTGCCTGAGGTCGGAGAGGATGGCTTTAAGCCGCTTCACGTTCTCAGATAGCTCCTGCTGCTGGCGCTGCCACTCTGCTTTCATACCCTCCAGCTGCTTATTTGTCTTGGCGATACCGGCCTCAGATAGCTCAACCTGCTCCATTATCTCCAGCGCCTTCTCCTCTAGCTGGTTGCGCTTGGTTTTGAACGCCTCAACTTCGTGCTGGAGGTTGGTAAGCTCCTTCGGGTTCTTTACCCTGCCGCTGAATAATGTCTCTTCGGCGGTGGCGAGCTTGGTTGAGAGGTCTTCTATCTCCCATTCTGCGGCGTGCTGTTTTCGCCTTAGTTCCTCAAGCCGCTGCTGCTCCTGCTGGAGATGGCTCTGGAGCTTGAGCACCGCCTGGCTTTCCCCCAGCTGGCTCTTAGCCAGGCTCAGCGCCTGCTCCTGGGAGTCAATCTCTAGGTCAAGCTCCTGAAGCTCATAAAGTTGCTTGGCAGCGTTCATTTTTTCAGCCCATTTTACAATGGCTGTACTTTAATATCAAAAAGTGACAAATATCGGTAGTCATCTTAGAACATATGTGCTACTATAGGTAGACGAAAGGGGGAGGTATGAGGCTACTGAAGCTAGCTGTAGAGATTCGGCGGTGGGACCTCGCTGCCCATACCATTGTCTTAGCTACCGCCCGACTACTGAAGAACGGAGATAGACCACATGCCAGCAGGAGCAAGGGGAAAAAGAGGCAAAGCAAAGGGCAAAGCGGGCACTCCTAAGCCTGGCTTTTACGCCAGGGTCCTTGACGAGGCAGATCAGCTCGATTTTGAGCTGGCTTCTGGTGTTGAGGGGATTGATGGTGAGATTGCCCTGCTGCGCCTTGAGATAAAGTCTCTCCTTAAGAATAAGCCGGAGGATGTCAGGCTTATTATGCAGGTGACTAACGCCCTGGAGAGGCTTATCCGGACGAGGTACAAAATTACCAAAGAGGAGAGGAAGGGGTTGAAGGAGGCGATAGGTAATGTCATCAGGGACATTGCTATCCCCCTTGGCATCGAGATCGGAACCAGTCTCAAAAATTAGTCAGTTAGCAGCCTATTCCCACCCGCCACTCCCCCAGCGTATTCTTTCCCACCCTCCCGCCCTCGGGGCGTCTGCGGCTTGTTATGGAGTGGGTACTCCCGCCCATTGGGCTTTGCTTTTTGCCCTCCCCTTATGGGGGGTGTTTAAGAGGGGGCGCCAGCCCCTGAATATATTAAAGGGAGTTGAAGAGGGACGAAGTCCCTCTTAATAAAAAATCTTCCCCGTCCCCTTTTTAAGGGGAAGGGGATAAAGGGGACGGGGTTAATATAAATTCGTCCATGATTAGACTTAGACCTTACCAGCGGGAAGTGGCGCTGGCGATACTTGGCAGCGTTTTTGGCAAAAAGGGGCTTACCTTCTCCGTGGAGATGGCCCGCCAGGGGGGCAAGAATGAGCTCTCGGCGCAGCTTGAGCTTTTACTCCTGACCCTTTATATGCCGCAGCCCAAGAACCTGGTCAAGTGCTCGCCCACATTTAAGCCGCAGACGGTCATCTCTATGATGCGGCTCAAGGACAGGCTGAACGACGCCGGCTTCAGCGGCGTCTGGATGGCTGAGCTTGGCTATATCATCAGGCTGGGGGAGGCGCGGGCGATATTCCTCTCGGCGGATGAGTCGGCTAATGTGGTGGGCAATACCGCCCATATCCTCCTGGAGATAGATGAGTCCCAGGATGTAAGCCGGGAGAAGTACACCAAGGAGTTCAAGCCGATGGGGGCGGTGACCAATGTCACCACCGTCCACTATGGCACCACCTGGGATGATTCCACCCTGCTTGAGGAGGTAAAGCAGACCAACCTCGAGCTGGAGAGGAAGGACGGCATAAGGCGCCACTTCCGCTATGACTGGGAGGATATAGCCAGGTATAACCCCGATTACCTCGCCTACGTTGAGGCGGAAAGAGAACGCCTTGGCGAGAACCACCCCCTCTTTTTAACCCAGTACCGCCTCCTGCCCATCCACGGCGGCGGGGGTTTCCTGAGCCGCCAGCAGCTTGCCCAGTTGCAGGGAGAGCATGAAAGAAAGCACCACCCCGCCCCGGATAGGGTCTATGTCGGTGGGATTGACTTGGCGGGGGAGGCTGAGGTTGAGGAGGGGTATCTAATCAGCCCTAAGCCGCGCCAGGACTCCACCGTGGTCACCATCGGCGAGCTGGACTTTTCCTCCGTTGACGACATCCAGAAACAGCCCAGGATATGCGTCGTTGAGCATTACTCTTGGAAGGGCAAAAAGCACACCGAGCTCTACCCCCAGCTGGTTGATATCCTCAAGAACGTGTGGCACTGCCGCCGGATAGCGGTTGACGCCACCGGCATCGGTCAGCCGGTAAGCTCGTTTTTGAGGCAAGCCCTCGGCTCAAGGGTTTTACCCTTCACCTTCACCGCTCAGGCAAAATCGGCTCTGGGCTTTAACCTTCTGGCGGCGGTCAACTCGGGGCGGCTCAAGATGTACAAGGGCGACGGCTCGGCGGAGTACCGCCAGTTCTGGCTGGAGATGGAGCGGGCGAGGAGCCAGTACCGCCCCTCCCAGACGATGAACTTCTACGTTGAGCCTTCCCAGGGGCACGATGATTTCCTGATGAGCCTGGCGCTGGTGGTTGAGGCGGGCAGCCAGTATGTGCCGAGGGGGGCGAGGGGCAAGTAATGGCCAGGGCGTTATCCCCGATTACAGTCAAGGCACCACACGGGACGGCGAGAATAATGGTAATGGCTCCCAGCCTTGATTTACCGAACACCCCAGCCAATCTAATTATATCACTAAAATAAGGACTAAAGTAAGGGGGTGTCAAGCATATGGACAGATGTGGGCATATGGGGGCAGATGTTGACAAGCCATAAAATATGCGGTATAGTGCTGACGAACAATGGGAGGCGACGCCGAATTTGCTTGCAAAGACCCCCGAGGCATAAAAGTTAGTTGCTCCAAAACATCGTGGCGGTATCTTGTTAAACATGAAGAGATGAAGGGGCAAAAAGGTGTCGTAAGGGCAATAATTGAGAAGCCCGACCGCATTAAACAAAGTGCCAAATTCAAAGATAGGCACATTTACTATAAGCTACTAGTCTTGCCCAGCGTTGGCAGTGCGTATGTGCGGGTAGTGGTAAAGATAAAGGGGGAATCACCAGAGGAAATAAAGGGTTATGTCATAAACGCTTTTGCTTGTAGCGGAGAACAAAAAGGAGAGAAACTATTATGGCAAAAGAGCGGCACGAATACAAAATAAATTGGAGAACGCTACGCAATATTAAGAGTTTTGACGCTGAGTATGATATGGAACGGGATATTCTTTTTATGCAATCCAAGAAACGATGCCCAGCCGTTTCTGTTGATTTGGATGGGGAGATATGGTTTAGGATTGACCCCTCAACTGGTGAAATAGTTGGGATTGAGATTGAAGATTTTAGAGAAGTTTTCCTAAAGAGGCATCCAGAGATTTTGGGCGAGAGCACCGCCTACGTAAAACCAGTGGTGAACTTTATCAATGAGCAACGGGAAAAGTGCCTCGTTTGAGTATTTATGGCTAAAGTAAGAGAACAGACCTTAAGAGGGGGCGAAAGCCCCCCTTTTTATAAACAAATTCCCCTTCCCATTATTAAGGGGAAGGGGACACAGGGGATGGGGTCACCTATAACCTATAACCTAATAACTATAGGCGTATTTTCTACCTATCCAGATGCCCAGGATAAAGAGCAGCAGCCCACCTAACCCCATCAGGCCATATATACCCCACTCAGGAAAGACAAAGCTAGCCTCGCCGGCATTTATGGTGAAGGCGACAGTCGCGCTATTACCGGCGGCATCACTTACAGTCACCGTGTAAGCCCGGAGTTCCATGTCCGGCACATTGAAGCTAAATTCAAAACTGCCGTTGGCATCTGCATTATCTGTTACCACCTGCCCTTGGTCAAAATCAACACTAATCCGGCTCTTGTTGCCGAAGCCAGTGCCGCTAGCAACTACCGAATCACCAATAGCCCCTGCCGCCGGCTCAATGGTAACGTATGGGATGACACTAAAGGTAGCCTCAGCCCTATTACCTGCCGCGTCCTCAGCTATAATTTTATGCCCCTTACCGGTGCTCTCAGGAATGTCGAAGGAGAAGGTAAACTCACCTATAGAGCCTGCTTTTGTTGAGCCCAACACTGCCGTGGTACCATTGGTATAGATTAAGGTCACATCTTCGCTGGCAAGAAATCCCGCGCCATCAACTGTTACCGTGGTGCCGACAACTCCTCCCCCTTTATCAAGGGTAAGGCTTGGTTGGGGAACAACAAATGCCGCACTTCCGCCTAACTGGTTGCCAGTTTCATCCTTGACCGTGACCAGGACTGTTCCCGGCATAGCGCTGTCAGGGACCGGGAAGCTAAGGGTGAACTCGCCGTTTCCGGGAATAGTTATGGGGCTGCCATCGACCTCGGTGTTACCAAAGTATATGTGTACCTTGTCGCCGGCATAGGAGGAGAAATTTTCCCCCGTAATTTCAACCTGGGTGCCGACTGTACCCGAGGCTGGGGAAAGGCTGATGATGGGGGCGGCTAGGGTGGGGGTAGAGAGAACGGCTACCGCCAGCACGGAAAGGATGACGGTTATCGCCAAGATGGCAAAAGCCCTATTAAATCTCACCATTTACTCCCAATGCCACCAGATATTGTCCAGAGTGATGTAGCTAGCAGTTTATATTTACCTAATAATAGCTTTCAATTTACTCCGTGTCAATCCCCTAATACTCGTTTAATAATAGCTGCTGCGCTTGCTTCCTCTGCCTGCCCAAAAGCCAATGAAAAAGATAAGGATAACGCCAGCCCCTATTAATAAATACATAATCCAGCTAGAGCTGACATAGAATGTACGGGAACCACTCCAATCGCCGGTATTTGAGGCGGCATCTACCGCCCTTACCCTCCAGTAGTAGGGGGCTTCCTTCCCCTTTGACTCTAGCTCCTCCCCTTTAAGGAGGGTATATCCTGACGAAGTCAGTCCAATCTTCTCCAGCACTATATTGCTAAAATCGGCATCAGAGGCAATCTGGAGGTCATAGGTTACTGGCGTACTCGGCTCATTAGCACCATTAACATCCTTGGTAACATTCTCCCAGTCAAGAAACGGCCTTGATTTTGCCTCGTCATCGATGGCGGGCAGTAGCAGTTTTGTTGTTGCTGGAGCTGTTTGCTCCATAATAAAAGTGGCTTGCAGAGTGTTGGTGCCATCACTAGCAGTTATGGTGTGAGCCCCGTGCTCACTCTTGGGAATCTCGAAGGTAGCCGAAAAATCCCCCTGATTATCACTGGTAGTGGTGGCGATCACAATCGGCGTAGTGGCGTAGGTGATTCTTATCTGAGAGTTAGGCGTAAAGCCAGTGCCACTAATAGTCATTTCCATGCCAGCATAACCAGGTGAAGCTTCGCTTGTTATCGTGCTGAGGGTGACATCAATCGTAATTGTGAAATTAGCACTAGCACTGTAGGTGCCGTCGCTGGCTTCCACCGCATAGGTGCCGATGGAACTGGCGGGCACAGTAAAACTGGCGGTGAAGCTGCCTGTGGCATCAGCATTTATCGTTGCTGGAGTAGTAGTAACAGCCGCGCCATTGTATTTGATGGTTATAGCCTTGCTGGCACCAAACGCAATGCCACTAACTGTCACTCTAATGCCCGGACCCCCGCTGGTTGGGGTAATGGTTATTTTTTGTGCCACAGTGAAAGTGGCAGTAGCATCATTACCATCAACATCCTCGGCTTTTATGGGGTGGCTCCCCCGAGAGGTTGAAGGGATAGTGATGGTATTATCGGTGAAGCTGCCATTGGCGTTGGTGGTAGCAGTGCCGAGGCTGGTAGTGCCAAAGTAGATGGTTACACTTGCGCTGGCTTTGAAGCCGGTGCCGTTAACGGTAATAGTGTCGCCAGCAGAGCCTGAGGCGGGAGTAAGGGTTATCTTTGGCGAGACGGTAAAGTTGACAGTGGCATAATTTTCATTGTCATCTTCTCCCTTTACCGTATGGGTTCCTACATAGCTCTCCGGCACGATAAAGGTGGCATCATTAAAGCTGCCATCGGCATCGGTGGTAGCAGTGCCGACACTAGCATCGCCAAAGTAGAGGGTTACACTGGAGCTGGCAGCAAAGCCGGTGCCGTCAACCGTAACCGTGTCCCCGACGCAACCTGATGAAGGACTTAGCGTGATGGCACGTCCTACCACAGTGAAAGGCGCTGTGGTTATGCAGCTCTCCCTATATGTGGTATGATGGACACCAACATAAGCTATCCCGGCAGTGGCACTACTGGGAACGGTGAAGGTAACCTCGAATTCCCCGTTTTCAACCACAGCACTTGTATTAGTGTAAGTTTGATTGAATAGGATATAAACGGGCCGACCCTCGTAAGCATCAAAGCCTGTGCCCGTCACGTCTACCGTGGTCCCGCACACGCCCGAAGTCGGTGAGAGCGTAATAGCTGGTACCGCTGGTTGCGCCAGTGCCGGTGTCGCCGGTATGGCTAGCAGCAGGGAAAAGATAAGAGCCAACGCCAGAGTACGAAAAACCCTATTATATTGCACTATCCACCTCCGTTATTTTTGCCAGAGTCGGCTAAATAGTAATTTATGCCCTGATGTTCTGTCAATGGCTGGCAAAGTGCGACAAAATAATGTTGACTGTATTAGAACATATGTGCTACTATGAACATCGCACCGCTGAAATTATTAGGGACGTGAGCCATGTGCTGGGATGAGAGTGGACAGGATTTACCCCCGGAGTATTGCCGCTATGAAGATGACGGGTGCGAACTTGCCGATTCATGTCTTAACTGTCCCTTTCCCGAATGCATCTATGCCCAGCCCGGGGGTAAACAGCAGTGGCTGAAGGAATTGAGAGACAGGGAGGTATTAAGGTTGTTCACTGCTCAGGGCAAGGGGGTAAAGGAGCTGGGGTTTATGTTCGGCGTTAGTCGGCGCACCATCCAGCGGATACTAAAGAGGGCTAAAGAATGAATAAAACTTCCATCGCGGCACAGTTAAATCGTATTGATATCGACCGCCTCCGGGGATACCGAGAGCTGCTTGATTTCTACTACGGTCGGCAGTGGGAGGGGAGAGAGAGGTGGGGGGAGAAACGCCTCATCTTCAACTACGCCAAGGTCTTCGTTGACAAGGTTACCTCCTACCTGATGTCCGGCATTAACTTTGCCGCGGACGCCGTTGAGGACTCGGACAAAGCCAAAGACAAAGCCCGCGGCGCCGAAGCCGCCCTGCGCCAGGTCTACGAGGATAACAACCTGGAGCAGCTTGACCTTGACACCGAGATTGATTGCGCCATCCTCGGCGATGCCGGCTACAAGGTTATCTGGGACAGCGAGGCGAAGAAGGTGAGGGTTACCGCCCCCGATGTCCAGGGCATCTATGCCTGGTGGCTGGGCGATGATACATCAAGGATATGGCGTGTGGCCTCTAAATACAGCCTGAGCGCTGAGGAAAGCGAGTTTCTCTATCAGCTAAAGCCCAAGGGTAAGACGGCGACTGTTATCGAGTTATGGACCGACGCTGAATTTGAGCTCTACCTGGATGACAGCCTGATTGAGAAGAAGCCTAACCCCTACGGTTTTATCCCCTTTATTATCTACCCTAACCTCAGGGAGCCCAAGAGGTTCTGGGGTATATCCGACCTGTCGCAGATTATGGAGTCGCAGCGGGAGCTTAACCGGGCGATGTCACAGTTGTCACGGATACTGGAGCTATCGGGCAACCCCATCGCCGTTCTGGAGAATGTGGAAGAGGCTGAGGATATTGCTGTCAAACCGGGGGCGGTATGGACTATCCCCGAGGATGCTAAAGCCTATCTCCTTGACCTGCTGCAGGGTGGTGGGGTGAGGCTGCACATAGATTATATAAATCTGCTCTATAGAACGATGCATGATATCGCTGAGTCTCCCCGGGCCGCCTTTGGCGGCACCGAGAGGGACCTCTCCGGGGTAGCCCTTGAGCTTGAGCTTAACCCGCTGCTGCAGAAGGTGAAGCGGAAGCGGATTATCAGGAATGCCGTCTATAACCGCAGAAACCGGATGATCCTTAACCTGCTGGAGAAATACCACGGTGAAAGCTTTGGTCAAAACCGGCTGCGGGTAACTTGGAGTCCGATACTACCCCAGGATTTAAGCCGCCTGGTCTCTAACGAGCAGGTGCTGGTCCAGAGCGGTATCCATTCCCGGCGGGGGGCTATGGAGGAGGTGGGGATTGGAGACCCGGAGAACGAGTTTAAGCGATGGCTTGAGGAGAGGGAGACTATCCTCAAAATGAATAGACAACTCAACGCTAGGTCGAACCGAGGCGGAGAGGGAGAGAGAGCTTTAGCCGCCGAGGCTGTAGACGCTAGTGAATCTTCATCATAAGGAGGGTGAAAATTGCCGAATAAGAATAACAAAGACCAGAATGGCGCCGGGGAGGAGCTGGAAACTAGCGCCGCCAGAATTGCGGAGCTTGAGCAGCTTGTCGCCAGTAAAGAAAAGGAGCTTGCCCTCAAGGACTCCCGCATCTCCGAGCTTGAGCAAGCGGTAGCTGATAAGGACAGCCAGATTGCTGCCCTAAATCAGTCCCTGTCTGACATAGAAAGCGGCTTATCCCAGGCGGTAGCAGCCTACCGGGCTCTGGTGGTCAAAGCGAACCCCGCCGTACCCGAGGAGCTGATAAGCGGGGACACCATTGAGGAGATTGACCAATCTCTGGCTAATGCCCGGGTCCTTGTTGATAGGGTAAGGCAGGAGCTGGAGGTTGAGATCGCCGCCGCCAAAATCCCGGCGGGGTCGCCACTTAGGACGCCGCTGGACTTCTCAGCGCTATCCCCGAAGGAGAAGATTCAATACGCAATAGGAGAAAGGAGATAAAAAATGGCATTAACATTAAATGAGGCAGCCAAGCTGTCCAACGATATGCTTCTGCAGGGGGTGGTGGAGACCATAGTCAAGGACTCCCCCGTCCTTCAGCAGCTATCCTTTATTGAGATTGTGGGCAATGTCCTTACCTATAACCAGGAACAGACCCTGCCCACCATAGATTTCTATGATGTCGGTGATACCTGGACCGAGTCCACCCCCACCTTTGAGCAGAAAACGGCAAGCCTGAAGATTATGGGTGGTGATGCCGATGTCGATAACTTCCTCAAGGCGACCAGGAGTAATATCCAGGACCTGGAAGCAGCCGTAGTTGAGCTCAAGGCTAAGGCGCTCAGGGACAAGTTTGAGGACACCTTCATCTACGGCGATGCTTCAGATAACAAGCAGTTTGATGGGCTGAGGAAGCTCATCGATACCACCACCGCCAGCGACCAGCTAATAGCCATGGGAGCAACCGGGGCTACCCTTACCCTGGCCAAGCTGGATGAGCTTATTGATGCCGTAAAGGGTGGTAAGCCCGCTCTGCTGCTTATGAGCCGGCGCTCAAGGCGCAAGCTTAACGCCCTGGTCAGGGCTGCCGGCGGCATGATTGAGACCGACAGGGATAACTGGGGCAACTTTGTCCAGTTGTGGGACGGCATCCCCATTGGCGTCAATGACTGGATACTGGACACCCATGCCCTTACCGACAGTGTGGAGACGGATACCACCGGCGGCGACTGCTCCACCATCTACGCCTTCCAGATGGGCGAGGGGGCGCTCTGCGGCTTAACCGGCCCCGGTCATATCACCGTTGAGCCCATAGGCTCGCTGGAGACCAAGGACGCATCACGGACCCGAATTAAGTGGTACTGCTCGCTGGCTCTGTTCAGCTCAATCAAGGCGGCCGCTTTAATCGGCGTTCAGGACTAAATTAAGCCAATTTCGGGGGAGCCTCTCAAGGGGCTCCCCCAGAGGAGAAGAAGATGGAAAACAGAGATTCAGCTCAGTGGAAATGTCGCTACAGGCTTGAGAAAAGAGAGGGCGATATAAACGCCTGCCCCTCGCCGGAGGAAAGACTCGCCTTTCTGGAAAATACCAGCCCTTACGAGGTCATAGAGCGAGAGGGTAACTGCCTCTTGAATACCGGCATTGATGAGATGTGGGACTTGATTGTCGGCGATTCATCGGCTTACTTTGATAACTCTAATGCCCAGATTGGCGTTGGTGATGATAATACCGCCGCCGATCCCTCCCAGACCGATTTGCAGGCAGCGACCAACAAGACCTACAAGGGGATGGAGGATGGCTATCCCACCTCTACCTCCCAGAAGGCAACCTTTAAGGCTAGCTTCGGGGCTAGCGAAGCCAATTATACCTGGAACGAATGGGTGGTAAAGCACGGGACCAGTGGCAAGTGCCTCAACCGCAAGGTTGACGCTCTGGGCACTAAATCTTCTGGCACCTGGACTTTAGAAGTTAGCATTACCTTGAGTTAGTGGAGTGGTTTTATGTCTCAGCATACTAAAGAGCAAATCCTGGCCGGTCGCCAGGCTGTTGATGCCTATAGACAGGCGCATAGCGGGATTCACCAGAAGCCCTGGCATAAGGGCATATCCGAAGAACATACCCTTATCCTGAATGAACTATCGGGCAAGCTCGCCGATTTAGGCTTTGGCTCTCTTGAGGAGTTCTTTGAGGCGAACAAGGCACTGAACATCCAGATAATCAGGGAGTGCTACCGGGAGGAAGGCTTCTGTGATGGTTGTGCCCGCTTTGGCGGGGAGAGGAAATGCACGGAAGCCTCCTGGAATACGAGAGCTTTGCCTCCAACGGCAGAGCACCCTTATAAGCACTTGCCCATGCCGCTATCCGACTATCCCGAGGCTGCCCTTTACTGGCTTGACAAAATCGGTGACGCCCCCTGTCAGGCTGATGAGAGGGGCGGACATAGACTAATCAGGGTTGAAGAACCCGATATAGACTGGCGGTGGCACTAATGGCAACCGAGATTTTGAGACCAAATGCTGCCGGTGATGAGGAAAGCATTGCTAGTGCTACCTCTGGTTCGGGTAATCACTGGCAAGATGTAGACGAGGCAACGCCGGATGAGGACACTAGCCGTGTCTATACTAACGCTATGACTTTACAGAGGGACTTGTATAATCTTCCGGCACACTCCGGCTCAGGGACGATAAACTTCATCAAGATTTATGTCAGGTGTAAACGTGATAGTGTTGGCGGTTTCTACGGTTATACCAAGCCATCACTCAAGAGTAATAGCACGGTAACCGATGGCACCGAGGTTGAGGTAACCTCTGCCTATGTAACCTACTCCCAGCAATGGAGCACCAACCCTGCCGATGGTGAGGCTTGGGAGTGGTCTGATATAGATGCTTTACAGATAGGCGTCTTGCTGAAAACTAATAGTACTAAATATTCAGCACACTGCACTCAGGTCTATGTTGAGGTTGACTATACACCAGGGGTAACCGAAAAGACCTCGTCTGATACCGGTTCCGGTGCTGACAGCTATGTCTCGCTGGAGACGGGAGAGGTTAAGACATCATCTGATGCCGGCTCCGGTATAGATGGTACGCCAGTGTCGAGTGCGAGCCTGGCTGGCAATGAAACCGGCTCTGGCATTGAAGCCCTCGCCTTCCGGCTGTTAGCTGCCTTTGATGCTGGCACTGGTATCGATATTGGCAATGTCGAAATCGAGGGGACGCTCAAGAACCTCTTTGCCAGTGAGCTGGGAGAAGGCTCAGACGGCCTTACCGCCAAGATAGAAATGCCAACCAAGGGGGGAGGTATGAAATTATGGACCTAAACACAATGAGAACTATCCTCAGGCGCGACCTGAAGGATGAGGACGCAGCGAATTATCGCTGGAGCGATGACGAGCTGGACAGGCACATCGCCCATGCGGTAAAGGATTTCTCGGAAGCGCTGCCTTTGCCGGCAGAAGCCACCCTGCCCACCACCGCCGGCTCCAGGGTGATTGATATATCATCCCTCGCCGATAGGGTTATGGTGGAGGCGGTGGAGTATCCTTTGGACGAATTCCCGCCCTGCTACCAGAGGTTCGCTCTCTGGGGGCATGCCCTGACCCTTTTTGGCGATGAAGCCCCCGATGGCTCTAACTGCATTGTCTATTACGGTATGCTCCATACCCTTGACGGGGAGGGGTCTACCATCCCCGCCAAGCACGAGGACTTGATTGCTATCGGCGCCGGGGGCTATGCCGCTGTGGGGTGGGCGAGCTACGCCATCAATAAGGTTAGCCTCGGCGGCACCACCACCCCGGAGGAGTTCCTCAACTGGGGCAATCAGAGACTGAAGCAGTTTAGAAGCGAGCTGAGGAGACTGGGGAGAAGGAACCAGGTCAGAATTCGTCAGCTCTACAAGATGTGAAGGAGACTGGCGGCGCTAATATAGGAGGTGAAAGAAATGCAGGACTTAACTCAGTGTATCAAGACCCTTATCAGACCCTTTATCATCGTCTGGGGCTTTACGGTCTATGGCGTCTGCATTTTGACTGAGATGGAGGTGCCGGTGCTATTAGCCGGGCTGGTCTCGGTGGTTATCGTGGAATACTTTGGTGAAAGAGCCATCAAAAGGCTCAGGGAAAAATGATACAACGTCTGTATAAGTGGCTTTGGACCAGGATAGGTGGCAGACCCTGGACTTATATTATCCGGGATAACCGGAGGAAATACCCCCTGCTCTGGCTACTCTTGTTTCTAGTCATCGGCATCCTGCTCGGTCACCTCTTCTGGTGAAGACTAAAGGAGCTAAATGAGGCAGCTTAGTTCAACATTGCTTGCCGCCCAGCAGCAAGCCACCTCCGCCCCCTACGTCAGGGTGGAGGCATCAGATAAGCACTGTGGGGTAGTCAACCTGCACTGGGAGAGGCTTTATACCGGCGACGAGGACGATTACTTTCACGCCGCCGCCATGCCCGGGGATGGCTCCCTGATCAGGGTCAGGATAACCCCCACCGCTGACTCCAGAAAGCTTTATCGGCAGAGGGTGGCTGACCCCACCCCCCAGTCCGATTTCAGCCAGTGGGTCTACACCGGCCAGTATGACGTGGTTACTGTCGCTGGCTGCTCTCTGGGGGCTGAGGTATCTATCTTCTGGATTAAGAGCGACCGCAAGATCTACCAGCTAAAGAGCACCGACTACGGGGCTAGCTGGGGAAGCCCTCAGCTCATTGGCTATACCCCCACCACCGCCATCAGTGGCGTTGCCGCCTCGTATAAACCGAACGGCGATATCGCCCTCTTCTTTGCTGACCAGGCGACCCTCTACGTAATGAAGCGAATAGGTGATAGCTGGGGGGTTAGGGTTGCCTGGGACAAGTCCACCGGCGACCTTTCCGGCGTTGCCACCGTTTATGGTGGCGACTGGAACCTTTTTGTTACCGGCAGGGATTCAGATGGTAATTTTAAATTGTGGTCGCTGGTCTACGGTGATGGCGGGGATGTAGTTGCCGAAGCCTGGTCGGAGCTCAGGGAGTTTGCCTCAGCCCCGGCAGACGGCAGCTTTGAGTACCGGACGCCGTTTATGGATAAGCCCGATGTCTATCGCTGCTTCTTTGTCGAAAAGTTCAGCGGCGACAAACCTTATAGCCGCCCCTTCTGGTCGCACCTAGCCGTGGAGGGCAGGTTTATTGACAACCCCTGGCATGAGCCGGTGCCGTTCAACCTTTCCTGCCAGTACGGCATGGCTATCGCCCACCATGGCCAATATTGCTGGCTATCCACCCCCTACGGTGTGTGGCGAGCTGAGCTTACCCCACAGAGCCTGGACTTATCCGCCGACGTCCTGTCACTAAAACTGGAGGCTGGTGGAACCAGCGGTAATCTTACCGTGGAGCTGAGAAACGACGACGGCAGGTATGCTTCGCCGGGGGAGGGGGAGCTTTCCCTCCTTGACGTCGGCTGTCAGCTTGAGTTCAGCCCCGGCTATGTTACCCCTCAGGGTAATGAGGTAAGCCAGGAGCTTAGCTTCACCCTCACCGCCTTTGAGCATACCAGCGCCGGCGGTAAGGCAAGCCTGCTTCTCCATGCCTCAGACGGCTGGAGCCTGATTGAAGGCTGGAGAGCCAGGCACCAGTTCCGCTGGAACAAGGAAGGTGATGAGCTGAACGTTAAACAGCTCCTTCAGTTTGTGCTGGCCAGGGTCGGGCTGAGGCTTGAGGCGAAATCCCAGTCTTCGGTTTTAACCGGCTACTACCCCGATTTCACCATCAACTCCAATAACGGGGGTGACACCATTATCCGCCGGCTCCTTTCCTTCGTCCCTGATACTTTATTTATTGAGGGCAACACAGCCTACGTGGTAAATCCCCAGGCATCGGATAGCTCCGTCTATAGTTATGGCTCCTCGCATTATATTCTGGACGGCAGGTATAGAAAGGCGGCTCAGGGGCTTAGCCGGGTCCAGGTTGAGGGTTATGACCCGGTGCAGGAAAAGGCGATAGTGGTTGACTGCTTCACCTGGGACCAGATAGAAAAGCTCTACGACCGGCTGAGGCAACTTGAGGACAGGAATATAGACAGCGTAACCAAGGCTGAGGAGAGGGGGGAGGCTTATCTGAGGGGGGCGGAGGTGGAGTCGGTTAACGGCTCCATCCTCATCCCGGTTAACTGCGGTCAGCAGCTATGTGATGTTATTGACATAGCCGATAGCCGGGCTGGTCTTGATGCCGCTAAGAGGAGGGTGCTCGGGCTGACGCTGGTCTATAGCCCCAAAAGGGGGGAGTATCAGCAGCGGTTATTACTGGGAGGAGTATAGAATTTAGCGTAACTTTTATTTCCCATCCACCATTCCCCCAAGGTATTCTTTCCCACCCTCCCGCCCTAAGGGCGTCTGCGGCTTGTTACGGAGTGAATACTCCCGCCCATTAGGCTTTGCGGCTTGTCCCGTAATTTTTCCCACCCCCATTGGGGTGGGGCAAGGAGATTATAAAGAGGTAAAACCTTTTTGGGTGGGTTGGGTGGGAAGAAAAACCATGGGTTAAAAGATAGGAGTGGTAAAATGAGGTTGAGGAAAGGGGTGCTCAAGAGTTTCAACTCCGGGGACTATACCGCCACCGTCCAGCTTGCTGGCAGCTATAAGGTCTATCTGGAAGGTATCGCTGTGGCGCGAAATCTGCCCGCAGCAGAGATGTCGGTGGGTAGAAGGGTAGCCGTTATATTCTTTGACGAGAATAACGCTAAGGATGCCGTAGTGGTAGCGGTCTATACCTGATCTTTACCCGTTAGCCCTTTTTGAATTTGCTGAACAGAGAGCTAAACACTGCCTTCACTTTGGGTACCAGTGAGGTAATCTTCCCCATCTCCACCGTAAGAGCGCCGTTAACACCGCCTTGTCTTTTCTGCGCTATGAAGACATAGCTCAGCAGTACCGCTAATGTCAGTGCGGCTATAATGGCGATGATTAACCACCAGTTAAAAGGTTCAGGCGGCACCGGCATTAGTTCAACCTCAAATGCGCCGGTGGCACCGTTAACATCTACTGAATAAGTGCCGGCAAATCCCTTAAATGTGGTAAAGCTAACCCACTCCTCGGCACCGGCGTCAAGTATTACCTCCCTGGATGCCTCAAACGCCCCGTTTATATTGAGTGTCACCTGATAGCTGGCAGCTTGACCACCGGTATTGGCAACCAGCATGTTGATAGTTACCGTCTCTCCAGTATAGACCCTGCTGGGAGAGACGCCGAACGAGCTAATTTCGAAGGCAGCTGGCGGGGGTGCTTCTACCCCGTAGCCGAAAACAGCTAGGTCGTTAAAGCGGCTTATTTTTGCGGTAACTATCTTGGCTTGAGTATCAACAACGCTGTCCAGCTGAATCCAGGTATCGTTTATCCTATCGTAGTAGGCTATGAACAGCCTATTCTCGGCAACCCCTTCGGGTATAGCCGTGGGGTCATAGCTATATTCCAAGGTTGCCGGCGGGGAAAAGGTGGCTCTATCGGGGACAGAATCATATAGAACGCCAATGAGAGAGGCATCTTCAAGGAGGAGAGGCGAGCCACCCATTTCAAGAATACCGATACAGGTTAGGCATACGCCGTAGCTGGTCATGGCAGTAATACCGGTGTCAATGGTCATCTCGAAGCGCTCGTCAAAGGACTTGACCACGATAGTCTTGAAAATAAAGCCTTCAATGGTGGTCTTGTCACCGGCGTAGAACTCCCCAGGAGGACATAACGCCACTTCCTCTTCTCCACCACCGCCTCCGCCCCCACCTCCTGGCGGCGGCGTGACGAACGACGGCGTGGCGGTAACGGTGACAGCGGCCTGGTTGCCACTTCCCTGCCCCATTGCCAGATAGGCGGGAAAGCCACCGGCAAAAGCCAGTATCGCAATAGCAATAAAGGCGTAGATTGCTCTCCGCATTACCTTATCATCCCGTGTTACTATTTCATTGTTACCAGCCAGCGGCAGGCAAGCTCAGTCTGTACCATCCCTGTCTGGGATACATCCCTGACCGCAACCCAGAACTCCCACTTTTTTGCTGGTGCCGTGGCACCTTCGGGCATCACCAGCGCTATCAGCACCTCCCTGGTCTCCTTGGCTTCCAGCACCGGCGTCGGGTCGGCGATTATTATCCAGTCCTGGGCTTCCTCGGGGGCAATGACATAGCCCTCCTCAGCGCTGCCCGGCACCTTGTAGGTAACGGAGAATTCCGTTGGCTGGTCGTTGCCGTTGTGAATGGTCACAGGCCACTCCGCCCTCGCCCCGGCGTAAAAATGACCCACGTTTACCTTGCCCGGGCTAATCCATACCTTGTCGTACAGCTCGGGCGGTGGCTCAAGGGTCTCAACCACCGGTGGCGAAGCCGCGGGGCAGCCCGCTAGCATCAACGCTACAACGGCTGCTATAAGTAAGATTAGTTTCTTCATAGCCTTTCTCTATTGAGTCTAGCAGCTGCTAACTGTTTCAGTCCCAATTGCAGGCTTTCCACCTGTGCTAAAGCTGGCTTAGCTTGCTGACGCTGTTAGTGTGACCGTGGTCGTCTGCTCGTCGCCATAGCTGAATGACGAGGGTGTATTCAGCTCCATTTCCCAATCTGGGTCGCTCCCCACGGCGAGGTCGTCACACAGCAAGTAGTCGGTATTAATGAGGAGTATGTCTTTGTCATAGTTCCCCGCTCCAGTTGAGCCACCAGCTCCACCGAAAGTGCCGCTTGCTGCTAGATAGCCTTGGTCTGCTCCAATTGGTGACGCATAGGTCCAACTGTTTACGGCTCCACTCCAACCATTACACTTGATGTTGATGTCAGTGGTTATCGAGCTGTCATTGGTGATGGTAAACCAGCCAGTAGTGGTGTTAGGCGTGGTACTTACGGCAACTACATCAAAGTCAAAGCTGATTGGTAAATTGGTGATGCTGATGAATGTTGGGGTGGCGGTAACCGTCACGTCCTGGGTGGTCTGAGCCAAGGCACTGCTAACTGGGATAGCCACCAGCGCTAAAGCCAGCATAATGGCTAATATAGTCCTTTTCATTACTTTTCACCTCCTCTAATATACAGTATTTTACAATACCTGTCGACCTCAGGCAAAGGAAGCTGTCAAGGTTATAGTGCTTGTTTTCTCAACATAATCGGTAAAGGTGCCCGTCTCCAGCTTTATCTCCCACATCTTACCGGTGGATTCTGCCAGATTTGATATGAAGCTCTTGTCAAAGGTAGTCAGGGTGACCATATTCCCCTCGGCAGCATCCCCCGACTTCCCCGCCTTCAGGGTAACGGTGTTTATCCCGGGAGTACCGGCTAAAGTCCATCCCCCCCCGCCGCTAAAATTGGTCGCCCTTATTGATATATTTACCGGGCAGGTACTATTGTTGGTCAGGGTAAAGAAGCACTCGCCGTCATCCAGGGGGAAGGTTGGGTCACTGCCCATTGACCAGTAGGAGTCATTCTCACCAACTAAACCAAAATCTTTGCTGGACGGGGTATTTACTATATCCTCTGTGATTGTCTCCCCAGGTCCAAAGTCAATTAAATCGTCCCTTCCACTCTCATAGCTGGCGCCAATCCAGGCAGGGCTTCTGGGGGTGTCTGAGATGCGGACTTCATCAAGCAAGCCGTTCAGGTCGTAGTCTGTCCCGACATCGTCAGCCCGATTACCCAGAGCCACGTTGATAATGTCACTGCTTCTTATGGCCGCTGTCTGGGGGTTGGTAGCCCGCTCAATACCGTTCAGGTAAAGCCTTATCATGGTTCGGTCATAGGTGCCTACCACGTAAACCCACTCCCTGGTATTGTATGTGCCATCGCTAGCACGCACCCAACCGGCTCCCAAATCCAGCATGAGTTCCAGCTCACTGTTTTCTTGTTGCAGGTTGTAGCAACCAGAACCCCCTATATCAAAGGGGTCATCCTTAACAAGGAGCTTCCCATCGGTTGTATCGTTTAGATAGACGAATGCCTCAACCGTGATGCTCTCGGTGATATCAAGGCTTGAACTGTGTGCCATTTGAAGCCGGCTGCCACTGCTGAAGGAATAAGACCCGTCTGTTATACCCGGGTCGTTATAAGTAGCCCTGATATAGCCGGGAGAGGGGGGCTCTGGGGGAGGGTTTGTCTCGTCGTTACTATTGATGGTAGAGTCATGGACGACGGTGGTGTTTTCCCCCAGGTGCTGGACCAGCGCGAAGTTGCTATCCCAAACCATTTCGGCGGGCACAGAATTAGTGTCGCCGACATAGGTAGTATTATCGGCAGAGTCAATATCATAATATAAATAAAGTATAGTATCAGTAGTATCGCTTATACTTGGCACCTTAACCCAGAGCCAGGCCTGTTCACTGGCATCGTTCCACTTCTCAATCTCTACATAGCACTGGGTTGTGCCGTCGTCTGTGGTGATGGCAATCTTATAGCGGTTGGCGTCGCTTTGAAGCTCATCAAAGACAAAAGAGACGTCATCGTTATTCCTTCCCGATGACGTGCTTAAATAAACCAGAACGGGTAAATCAGTGAGAGGAGCATCAATGTCATTATGGTCAGCGGTGAGCATGACCCGGTTAGAGAAATCACACAGCCAGCCAGAGGGTACTCCGTAATCAACCTCCACCGGAATCCAGTCAAGCCTGACCTCACTGGCTGTCCCTTGCGTATAAGCATCAACCCTTACCCTGAAGTTGGTGTCGTTGAGTTTTTCCGGTGTCCAGGCCGTAGCCGAGGTAACATTATACCAGTAAGTAGCCTCCGCCCCGGTTAGGGTGGTTATCTGCTGGGATGACCAGCTAGTTCCGCCATCCCAGCTAACATCCACCCTTATCTGCTCATCAGATTGAGCATAGTTCACCTGAGCATATACCATTGAAACCCGTATGTCAGGATTTAGGTCAGTGCTGTAAACCCCGAACTCTTGCAGGGGGTTGGCTCCTGTGCCGTTTATGTCAGCCACCGTCCATGCCGCCCCGGTCGCCGGATTGGTAGTGTAAGCATAGCTGTAGGTAGTAAAGTTTCCGCCGGGGTTTTCACTCGTAGATACAGTATGATAGTATGTGCCACCAATGTTTAGAGAGCTTCTTATATTATTAGAACGAGGGCGTCCTACATCCCTGGCCCTAAAATATATTGTCAGGTCGGTGATGGTTGAACCCGCCGGGACTGAAAATGGGCTAAAGGTAAATAAGCAGTATCCGTATCCACCAGGAGTATTAACGCCGGTCATGTAATCGGTATCATTTGGGATAGTCTCATCTACATCATCCCACCTCGGTGCCGTATCCCACCTTCCATTTACACTTCCGTCGGCAGTGGGGACCCTTTGCTGGTTACCCGTGCCACCAGCCCCGCACCAGGCATCATATCTCACTCTGACCTGATTTATCTGATTACCGGCGAGAGCAAAGCCATACCCGGAATAGGTGTGACTTGCCGACGGTGTCCCGCTCATGATTGAGGCGTATCCTCCGCCATCAGCATAGGCATTGGTTGGATTCGTCCAGCCGCCCGAGTCAGCAGTGGGGGAGTTGGTGATTAAATCTGGCGCGGCGTAGGCGGTCTCAGAGCCAACGGAGAGGGTGACGGTGGTCTCAAGGGAGAGCTGGCCAATGCCCTCTATGCTCAGCTCCTTCGCCGGCAAAAACATGCTGAGCAGGCTCAGCGCCAGCACCACCGCGGCAACTATTAGCAGTTTTTTAACCATTAGTCCTTTTAATAATAGGTTTGCCCCTTACTCTTGTTAACATATATATCCTGTTGTCGCCTGCCGGCACTGCTAAAACAGGCTGGGCAAACTCAGTGCCAGCACCACGGCGGCAGCTATCAGCAATCTTACCCCCCGGCTTTAGTTTTCGGGCACGCCCTTGGCTATGTTCTTCAGGATAGTAAGGATGGCAATAAGGGCACGCTGCACTTCAGCCGGTTCCCGGGCTAGCACACCAGCCACATAAGGGTCTATCCTGTTCCCAGAATACCCTGCCTCAGCCTCAGCCACGCCAGAAGGGTGGGGGGATAGGTATCCGGCTAAGGTAAATAGCCCGTCCTCACCCAAGCCCAGAGGCTTGGCGATTCTACGCAGGACGCGGGCCGAAGGATAGCGCTCCCCCCTCTCTATCCGCCCTAGGTGGGACGGGGATACCCCGGACATGGTAGCCAGCTCCTGGAGGGTCAGTGGTATGGTAACCCTTTGCCGCCTGATTATTTCGCCTAGATCGGTGCTATTCTCGTTAAACATGATATTTGTTATATTCTAGCTCGCCAAATGGCAAATGTCAAATGGCGAATTGAAATTTGACCGGGTTTGCTCTAAATTTTGTCATGTGGCAGGATATCACTGCTGATGAAGACATTTTATGCCTAATCACAGTCCAATTTTAGGCTAAACGGGGTTAATTGCCCATAAAATAAGGGTTAACATCGCGTTAAATTCACTCGTTTTTGGCACAAATAGTACATTTTTAGGACATTTGTGTGGCGGACTAAAGTACTATGTTCCTTGACGGCTGAAGCCGCTGGTTATACAATGGCAGGGCTGTTAAAAATGGCCAAAAAATACGATGTTATCATCGTTGGCGGTGGTCCGGCGGCTATCTTCGCCGCCCTGGAGCTGTCCCAGGCTTCCGGGCTGGATATCCTGCTTATAGAGAAGGGGAGACATATGGATAACCGTCATTGCCCGAGCCGTGACACCGGAGGTCCCTGCCCGCCCTGTTCGCCGTGCAACCTTGTCTGCGGTCTGGGTGGGGCTGGCGCCTTCAGCGACGGTAAGCTGACCCTATCGCCAGCGGTTGGCGGCAGGCTCCCCAGTTACCTCGGGGAGAAAGAGACGGGAGCCCTTATCCGCTATGTTGATGAGGTCTACCTCAGGTTTGGCGCCCCAAGCAGGCTATACGGTGTTGGCAAGGGAATTGACGCCCTGCGCCAGAAGGCTGACAGGGCCGGGCTCAAGCTGGTGGCGGTGCCCATCCGCCATATGGGTACCGAGAATTGCCGCTCGGTGCTCAGGGCGATGTGGGACTACCTCAGCCCGCATATAGAATTCAGGCTGGAGACAATGGCTTCCACCATCACCGTTGATGGGGGCAAGGTCAAAGGGATTAAGACTGAAGCCGGGGAGAGCCTTGACTGCCACTACCTTATTCTGGCTCCGGGCAGGGAAGGGGCCGATTGGCTTACCCAGGAAGCGAGCCGGCTCAAAATGACCATGGATATCAACCCCATTGATGTTGGGGTCAGGGTTGAGGTGCCGGCGAAGGTAACGGAGGGCTTGACCAGCGTCCTCTATGAGTCAAAGCTTGAATTCCGCTCAAAGAGCTTTGACGACCGGGTCAGGACCTTCTGCATGTGTCCCGGTGGGGAGGTCATCATGGAGTCCACCGGTGGTGTTGACCCGGTGATTACCGTTAACGGTCATAGCTATGCCGAGCGTAGCACCAGCAACACCAACTTTGCCCTGCTGGTGAGCACGACCTTCACCAAGCCGTTTCACGAGCCTATCGCCTACGGCAAGTACCTGGCGAGGCTGGCTAATATTCTCAGCGGCGGGGTTCTGCTGCAGCGCTTTGGCGACCTCATGGAGGGGCGGCGCTCCACCCCGGCCCGCATTAAAAGCGGCTCGGTTCAACCTACCTTGAAGGATGCCACCCCCGGCGACCTAAGCTTTGCCCTCCCTTACCGCTACCTCACTGGCATAGTGGAGATGCTGCAGGCAATGGATAAGCTGGCTCCGGGTGTCGCCTCACCACACACCCTGCTTTATGGGATTGAGGTTAAGTTCTACTCCAGCCGCCCCGAGCTCAGCCCCACCCTGGAGAGCGAGGTCAGCAACCTGTTTGCCGTTGGCGATGGGGCTGGCATTAGCCGGGGCTTGATTCAGGCGTCGGCTTCCGGGGTAGTAGCCGCCCGCGAGATATTAAAGAGGGGCAAGCATTAGCCCCCACCACTCCCCCAGCGTATTCTTTCCCACCCGCCCGCCCATTAGGTCTTGCTTCTTATCACTTTCCCCTTAGGCTTTGCTTCTCTTACCCCCGCCCATTAGGCTTTGCGGCTTATCCCCGCCCTGCAGAGGTTAGAACCTCTTTAACACCCCTTAAAAAGGGGAGCAGTGGGACTAATCTCCCTCCCCTCGGGGTGGGGGAAGGAGATTGTAAAGAGGTGAAACCTTTTGGGTGGGTGGGTATGGGAAAAGAGAACCTTATAGTTGACATCAGTGTCTGAGCTGACTAGAATGTAATGACATAAAAAATTAGTCAGGGTTATGAGAAGGAGGAGGATGCTATTTGGCTGATGTAAAAGCCAGCGGTGATGAGAGCTTTGAGAGTTTGCTCCGGCGATTTAACAAAAAGGTGCAACAAGCGGGCATCTTATCTGAGATACGCCGTCGCGAGTTCTATGAGAAGCCTAGCCTCAAGCGCAAGCGAAAGGAAGCAGCCAAGAGACGCAAGACCGCTAGAAGTGCAAGGGGTCCAAGGGGTCCAAGGAGTTCAAGGGGTCCAAGTAGTTCAAGGGGTCCAAGTAGTTCAAGGGGTCCAAGTAGTTCAAGAAGATAGTAGAGAGTATGGAAGAGAAAGAAGCCGGATTGAAGCAAAAGCTGGCGGATGACCTTAAGCAGGCATTGAGGGGAGGGGACAAGGTTAGGTGCTCAGTCATCCGCCTTTTGATAGCGGCTATTCATAACACCGAAATCGCCCGCCAGGCTAAATTAGAAGACGCTGATATTTATGGCGTTATTGCCAAGGAAATCAGGCAGCGCAAAGAGAGCATTGAAGCCTTTAAGCAGGGAAAGCGCGATGACCTGGTGGCTAAAGAAGAAGCCGAGCTAGACATTCTCCAGGGGTACCAGCCCCAGCAGATGAGCCGGGAAGAGATTGTGGCCGTGGCACAACAGGTTATCGGGGAGGTGGGGGCGCAGGGGCTGGGCGATAAGGGAAAGGTTATGCCCAAGCTCATCGCTCAACTCAAGGGCAAAGCCGACGGGCGGGAGATAAACGAGGTAGTAACCGAATTACTCGGTTAACGCTGAGCCAGAGCCTTCTCCAGCTCGTTTTTCAGGTGTTCAATCTTTGTGCCGGAGTCTATCATCGCCCAGGGTAGTTTCTGTTTGGTGTCCCACCTCTGGTTGACATAATAATCAATGTCTAGCTGGCATTTTTCTGCCGCCTTACGCCAGCCGGATAGCGATAGTTCCTCCATGTTAGCCAGCACCTCGGCTATCTTTTCATCCCCCCGGCTTAAAACCCCTTGCACCTGGCTCCAGGCCGGGCTTTCCCCTTTAATCTGGATTCCCTTTGGCATCAGCCTGTTTTTAAGCAGGGACAAACGCCGGTTCAGGATGGGGGGTGGGGTCATGGGCAGCCACTGGAAGGGAGTGCCCGCCTTGGGCACAAAGGGAGAAATGGTGAGGGCGATACGACAGCCGCTTTTCTGCTTATCAAGGATGTCCTTGTACTTTAGTGCCAGCCTTATGATATCCTCTATGTCCTCATCGGTCTCCCACGGCAGACCGATCATGAAGTAGAGCTTGACCTGCCTTATCCCCTGCTCCGCCACCTTATCCATTGATTCCAGAATATTTTCCTCGGAGATACTCTTTTTGATAACCCGGCGCAGGCGGTTGGAGCCGGCCTCCGGGGCGAGGGAGATGGTTCGTGCCCCTCCCTTAGCCAGTTCTCTTAATACAATGCGGGAGAGGGGGCTCACCCGCAGCGAGCTCATGGAGAGTTCAGCCCCCGTCTGCCCCAGCTTTAATAAAAGCTCCTCTATCCGGGGGTGGTCTGAAACCGCCGCCCCCACCAGACCGATACGCTTTCTGTATTTGAGCCCTTGCTCCGCCTGGGCGATTATATTGTCCAGGGAGCGACAGCGCATGGGACGGAAGGCTTGGCCGGTAAGACAAAAGCGGCAGCCCCAGTTGCAGCCCCGCTCCACCTCAATGAGATACAAGCCGCCCAGCTCGGTGTCCGGGGTGAGCACCACCGAGGCAACCGGAAAGTCGTCCAGGTCTTTTGCCCACTGACGGGCTACGGGCTTCCCCGAATGGTATTGCGGGACATAGGCGCCGGGCAGCGCCGCCAGCGTCTTGAGCAATTCGCTTCTCTTGCCCTGGATGCCCCCGGTTATGACGGGCAGCACCGCCGGGATTATGGGCTCGGCTTCACCGATGCACAGGCAGTCGAAGAAGGGGGAGAGGGGGATGGGGTTGGCGGTGATGCAGGGACCGCCGGCGATAACCAGGGGGTGCCTCTCGTTGCGGTCGGCGGCATAAAGGGGTATGCCGCTGGCTTTGAGAATCTGGACGACATTAAAGTAGTCAAGCTCGTAAGAAACGGAGAAGGCAAGGACGGCAAAGTCGGAAAGAGGTCGCTGGGATTCCAGGGATATGGGAGCTAGCCGCTTGTCCCTGTTTCCCCCTTCCCAGAAAGCCCTCTCGCAGACGACTTCATTATAGCTGTTGAGCAGGCTATAGATGGCATGGACTCCAAGGTTGGACATGCCCAGATAGTAGGAGTTGGGGTAAATGAGGGCGACCGGGATTCTGCCTCCCCAGTCCTTGATAATGGTACCCTCCTCCCGGGAGAGCCGCCGCCTCGCTTTCTTAACCTCGTCCCAAGACATAGCTTTACCTACCCCACTATCAAATCAACGAAACGGTTTTGCTTGAGATCGAACAGTCCGGATTCGCATATCCGGAGGAAGGGTATAGCCGGGGTGGTGAGGACAGCCAGGGTAGTACGGATATCAGGTAGACTGCAGCCCAAATCGGTTGCTGCCTGCTGGATATCATAAAGTTTGCTGGCTATAGCCTCCATCGGCTCGGTGGAGATTATTCCGAATACAGGAAGCGATATTTCCGCCAGTATCCTGTTGCCGGCACACACCACAAGCCCCCCGCCTAACTGCTTAATCCGGTTTACCGCCTGCGCCATAGCGGTTTCATCGGCACCAACTACTATAATATCGCCGCAGTCCCAGACAGCGCTGGTGGCGATAGCCCCGCGCTTTAGGCCGATTCCTCTAATTAAGCCGACGAAGCTCTTTCCCGTCCCGTAAGACCGCTCAATAGCGGCTACCTTTAATATATCCTTGCCGGTATCAGGCTTGAGCTGAGCATCTGCCACCGGCATATCGATGAATTCTTCCCTGGTGACTAAATTGGTGACTTGGTCTATCACCCTAACCTGGCGGCGGCTGCCTTCCACTGGGATGGCAAAGTCACCAGCGTTAAAATTCCCGGCTAGATGGATGCTGTTCTGGCTTGATTTGGGGTAATGGTGTTTTCTAGGCAGGATAACTGGCTGACCATTTTGGGCAACAACCTGCCCGTTACTGATAACGTATTCCGCCCGGATAGTGCCTAGCTCGGGGATAATAACGATGTCAGCATACCTGCCCGGGGCAATCCCGCCGATAGCATCATCTATAGCAAAGTGCTGGGCGGGGTTTATTGTTGCCATCTGTATTGCCAGCATCGGATTGAAGCCGAGGTTGATTGCTTTTTGCACCACGAATTCCATATAGCCATCGCTGGTAAGCTGCCATGGTCCCAAGCCATCGCTTGACAGTGCCAGCCGGCTGAAATTGATATTCTCTTCCCTTATCCCTGAGATGGCTTCAAGCTCCCGTCTTATCTCCCCCTCCCTTATCAGGACAAAAAGCCCGAGCCTCAGCCTTTCCCTGACCTCTTCCACAGTGGTTGGCTCATGGCAGGAAGAGATGCCGGAGGTAATATAGGCTTGCAGCTTGTTGCCCGTAGCCCCGGCGCTGTGTCCCTCAACCTTCTTCCCCATCTTTATCGTCTCGGCAATCAGGTCAAGGATTCTCAGGTCGCCATTAACCACCTCACCCCAGTAAGGCTCACCCAAGCCAATAACCTCCTTCCTCTTGAGTAGCTGGCGCAGTTCGCTAACGGTAATAGCATGCTCTTCTGTTACCGGGCTTATGTTGGCCAGTGGCGGCGCGGTAACGAAGACCTTTATCGGCTGGTTTTGGCTAGAGGCTAGAAATTGAATAACCCCTTCATACCCAAGAGCAGAGGCAATGTTGGACGTCTCGGTAATAATAGTGGTCGTGCCGCCCTTGATGGCATACCTTAATACTTCACTTGTGGAACATGGGCCATCGATATGGGTGTGGCCATCAATGAGCCCGGGGATTAGCGTCTTGCCGGCGGCATCAATGACCTCGGTTGAGGGACCAATGGACTTACCAGTATCGTTGCCCACGTAGGCTGTTCTATCGCCTTTAATCAGGACAGAAGCCCGTTTAATTATCTCTCCGGTATAAACGTTTACTATATCCCCATTAACAATGGCTAAATCAGCCTCCGCCTCCCCCAGCGCCACCTTCATCAGTTCATACCTTTGCCGAACATTCCTATCCATGGCATCTCATTATATAGTCTCCGGGGTGAAATTGCGATTTTATGGTATGCTAAGATATAACATAAATTAAGATAGGCGAAATCAATAATTATGAGAACTTACTATTTACTTTTGGGATATTTGATTCCGGTATATATTCCTCACGGTGGCGAGATTCGTCTAAATCCAGACGTTCCCCAACGCGAGAAAAGAGAGTATTATGAAACAATGCTCGTCTCACTACCGCGAAATTATACCCTCTTAAAGGTGGGGCGTTTAGAACTCAAAGTGGTTTACTACAATGTCGATGAAGGACGTTTGCTTATCAAAGCACCCTCAAGACGTGAAGCTTATTCAATAGCTAATGCAATCAGAGGATTCTTAGGTAATGTAGAAGGATTATTTCCGGATGACCGAAGCTTTACCTATTACCTTCAAGAGCTGACTAAGATACCTCAACCCAACTGGTCTAAAGAGGACGTTATTAAATCACTGAAAGCAAACCTAACTTACCCTCTTAGTATGTTTTTAGAAGAGGAACTGACCAGAGGATATGCCGTGAGTGGAGATACGCTGATTAACCTTGTTAAGTTCCTACCATTTGTAATTCGTGATACAGACCTAAGGGAATCACTAGATCATCTACTGGAAAGCAGATTCTTAGTCTGCGGCTTTATGACCAGTAGTTACTATACATGCCACTACAGGGCCGATCGGTCTGTGATGTCACGGGATGAGTTGGAAAAGCTTTACCTAGAAAACCGTCATAGATACGAGACTGCCTTTGTTGCTGCATTTAAAGGCATTGAACGCTACTTTGGGGTTAATCAGATCAAAGAAGAGGGAGTTGACCGACTATTCAGGAAGATAAAATACGATGGTGTTACTGTTAATAGTACATATAAACGACACTTTGAGATATTCACTAGGCTTCCTGAGAGTACCTCCTATGGCGAACTAATTAGTCACTTCTTAAGAATAAGAAATGCTGTGGCTGCGCATGGTAACAGACAACCGCCTAAGGACTTGATTGTTTCTGAGGATAGTATTCTTGAGATTCAAGGATTCTTGTCGGAACTTATCTCTAAAGCCTTAATATCTTACACCAGTAAAGCTCGCCCCACTACAAGTATCTGAAGTGTGTTGGCATTTAGCACTTCGTATACCCGCAGCTCGGGCAGATATAGCACCCCTCCTGGTAGCGGAGCAGGTTGCCGCAGTCGGGACACTGCCCGGCGAGGTTCTTGACCAGCCCGTAGTCCTCTGTTGGGGGTGGGGTGGTCTCGTCGCCAATGTGTTTTTCCAGGACGCTGGCGATGGCATCGGCGCAGGAGAGTATGGACTTGCCCCCCTCCCAGGCAATGGAGGGGCAGCGGATGCCCTTCAGCTGCTTTACCACTGAGGCAACATCCACCCCACACCGCAGCGCTAGTGTTATCAGGCGGCAGGTGGCTTCAAGCTGGGCTGAGGCACAGCCGCCGGACTTGCCCAGCGTGGCGAAGACCTCAAAGATACCCATGTCGTCATAAGCCACCGTGATATAAAGAGAGCCACAGCCGGTATTAACCCGGGCGACAGTGCCTCTGGTTTCAACCGGTCTTTTCCTCGGCGTAAGTGCTACCCCCTCCGCCTTTTCCTCCCTGCCCGTGACCAGTACCTGGGCATCGCGGCTCCTATCACGATAGATAGTTATCCCCTTCAGCCCCTCGTCGTAAGCCATCATATAGACCCGGGTGATATCTTCCCTGGTAGCCTCATGGGGGAAGTTGACCGTCTTGGAAACGGCATTATCGGTAGAGCGCTGGAAGGCGGCTTGCACCCTCACGTGCCACTCCGGGCTTATCTCGTGGGCGGTAACAAACAAATGCTTGGTTTTGTCGGGAACACCCTCAATATCGCTGAGGTGAGCACCCTCTGCCAGTTTCTGCATCAGTTCCTTGGAGTGGAAGCCTCCCTTTCGGGCAGCCTCTTCAAAAGAGGGGTTCACCTCAACAAATTTGGTGCCATCGAGGATATTTCTGGTATAGCTCAGGGCAAAGAGGGGCTCAATGCCGCTGGAGCAACCGGCGATTATGCTCAGGGTGCCGGTGGGGGCGATGGTGGTGCAGGAGGCGTTTCTTACCTGGGAACCCTCGTCCCTATCATAGATACTGCCGCTGAAGGCAGGAAAAACGCCCCGCTCCTTAGCCAGTTCCACTGAAGCCTTAGTTGCCTCATCCTGGACGAACTGCATAATCTCGGAGGCAACCTTGAGCGCCTCCTCCGAGTTATAGGGGACGCCGAGGTCAATTAACATGTCGGCGAAGCCCATCACCCCCAGCCCCACCTTCCTCGTTTTCTTGGTCATCTCATCTATCTGGGGGAGGGGGAATTTATTGACGTCAATGACGTTATCCAGGAACCTGATGGCAACCTTTACCGTCTCCGCCAGCTTGGGGTAATCAATCTCAAAGCCGCCGTTAGAGGCTCTCAGCATCCTGGCCAGGTTAATGGAACCGAGGTTGCAGGACTCATAGGGCAGCAGCGGCTGCTCGCCGCAGGGGTTGGTGGATTCAATCTTGCCTAAATTGGGGGTGGGGTTAGCCTTGTTTATCTGGTCAATGAAGACAATGCCGGGGTCGCCGGTTTTCCACGCCATGTCCACTATCTTGTTAAAGACATCTTTGGCGTTGAGCTTATCCACCACCTCCTTGGTGCGCAGATTTACCAGGTTGTAGTCCTTGCCTGCCTTGACTGCCTCCATGAACTCATTGGTTACCGCTACCGAGAGGTTAAAGTTGGTAAAGGCGGTGGGGTCAGCCTTGGCCGTTATGAAGTCCATAATGTCGGGGTGGTCAACGTTGAGGATAGCCATGTTCGCCCCCCGCCGCGTTCCCCCCTGCTTGGTGACATCGGTGGTGGTGTCAAAGACCTCCATAAAGGAGACGGGACCGCTGGCTACACCCGAGGTAGACTTGACGAAGTCGCCCTTTGGTCTCAGGCGGCTGAAGGAAAAGCCTGTCCCCCCACCGCTCTTGTGGATGAGGGCGGTATATTTTACCGCATTAAATATTGACTCCATTGAGTCGTCAACGGGGATGACAAAACAGGCCGAAAGTTGCCCCAGCTCCCGCCCGGCGTTCATCAGGGTAGGGGAGTTGGGCAGGAACTCAAGGCTTGCCATCAGCTGGTAGAACCCTTCCTCCCATGCCTTGACGTCCGCCTTGGGATTATAATTAAGCTCAGCCGAGGCAATAGCCCCCGCCACCCGGCGGAACATTTTCTCCGGCGTTTCAATGACCTTCCCCTGCTTATCCTTCTCCAGGTACCTTCTTTCCAGCACCTGAAGGGCATTCTCGCTGAGACCGATGCCGGCTTTAGGCTTAATTCTGGTCTTAACTACGCTAGTTGGTTCCACCTTAGGCGTGACCTCCTCTCGTTTGGTTGGCTCTTCAGTAGCCAGGATCTCCTTGACCATGGCTTCAATTTCGGCATCGGTGGGCAGACGCTGGCGGCGGGCGCGCTTTGCCACCAGGTCTTCCATCCCCGGTAAGGTCAGCAGGTATTCCCCCTCCGTTTTTTCCAGGCGCTCAATCACCTGGGTTGTCAGCCGCTCCACCACCTGCCTGTCCCTTATGCCCATGGACTCGGCGGCGGCGAAGATAGCCCGGGCAATCTGGGTGCGGTCGACCAGTGGCTTGTTGGCTGGGTTCATCTTCGGCTCCTTACCTTACCCTGCTTCCGGTTCCCCCGGCGGCCCTTAATGGCTAATTCCACCTCGGGCAGTAAGGGCAGCTGACCGGGGGGCGCCTCGGCTCCACTTAGCAGGGTATCTACCTCCTCTTTTAGGGCGCTGATGTCAGTGAATTCATGGTAGACGCTGGCAAAACGGATATAGGCAATGTGGTCCAGCTTCTTCAGCTGTTCTATTACCATATCGCCGATAAGCTCGCTGGGTATCTCCGCCTTGCCCAGGCGGTAAAGCTCAGCCTCGATATCATCAACCAGCTTCTCTATGGCACCGGTAGGTAGCGGCCTTTTTTCACAGGCTTTGCGAATGCCGCTCAGCAGCTTTTCCCGGTCAAATTCCTCGCGCCTCTCGTCCTTTTTAATGACAAAGAGACTGGCTGGCTGCAGTCTCTCGTAGGTAGTGAAGCGGGAGTCACAGCTCAGGCACTGGCGGCGGCGGCGTACCCCGTCGTCCACATCACGAGAGTCAATAACCTTGCAATCTGTATAACCACAGTAGGGGCATTTCATGGCAAATACTACCTTATATTGTGCAACAAGAGAAAAATACCACAATATATAGTGTTTGTCAAGGGGTTATTTAGCAAAATGGCAAAAAAGAAGGCTATGGGTCTTGTCCTATAGCCTTCAGCCTGGTTTATGAGTTTCTAGGGAGTTTTACCTAGGGTACGCCAGGCGGAGTTTCAACCAGTTTTTTGGTTGTTTCGGGTATTGGCTGGCGGCGGTGGCTGAATAGCGGGCGGCGCAGGAAGGCAGGAACATCCAGCTCCTCCTCGCTCTTCAAACCCTTGAGCAGCTGGGTAAACTCGTCTTCCCGACTGACTCCAGCCAAGCCCAGCTTGGAAGCAAAGCCAGTGGCAATGAGGGTAAGCCTTACCTCCTCCTTCATACTGGGGTCATGGACGACGCCGAAGATGATGTTGGCTCCGGGGTCTACCGCCTCCCTTATTGCCTCAGCGGCTTCATTGACCTCAAAGAGGGTAAGCCCGGGACCGCCGGCAACATTGAAGAGAACGCCCTTTGCCCCGCCAACGGAAATATCCAGCAGCGGGCTGGCCAGGGCTTCCTTAGCGGCGTCAACAGCCCGGTTCTTGCCGGCACCAACGCCTATGGACATCCAGGCCGGACCGGCATCCTTCATCACTGTCTTAACATCGGCAAAGTCGAGGTTAATCAGTCCGGGGACGGTGATAACCTCGGCGATAGCCTGAACCCCGTGGCGCAGCACATCATCAGCCAGCTTAAAGGCGTTATCTACCCCTGTCGTCTCATCACAGAGGTCAAGCAAGCGGTCGTTGGGGATGATGATAAGGGTATCAACCTTGCCCAGCAGGCGGAAGATGCCATCATTTGCCACCTCACTGCGATGAACACCTTCAAAGGTGAAGGGCTTGGTAACGACGGCAATGGTGAGAGCCCCTATCTGCTTACTTATCTCAGCTATCACTGAGGCTGAGCCGGTGCCGGTGCCACCACCCATACCGCAGGTGATAAACACCATATCCGCCCCGGTGATAAGTTCCTTGAGCTCATCGCGGCTTTCTTCGGCTGCCTTCTGACCCAGGATATGGTCGCCACCTACCCCCAACCCCCTACTGAGCTTCTCCCCCAGCTGGACGCGAGTGGGGGCTTCGGTGATAGCCAGGGCTTGGGCATCAGTATTGGCACCGATGAACTCCACCCCCCGGATCTGCTCCCTGACCATGCGGGTTATGGCGTTGCAGCCACCACCCCCCAGGCCGATAACCTTAATCCTAGCCGGGTTAGTACTGAAACTTGTTTTTGCCATCTCCTCCTCCTTTTCTTTACCGCTTACTGGAAATCATGCTCCAAACAGACTCAAGATTCGGGAAACAAAGCGCCATAAGCCTGAGCCGTGTGGCTGCCAGTTTTTCTTTCCCTTATGTCTTGCTCCCCAGAGTAAGAGTCCAACGCCGGTGGCGTACGCCGGGTCATGAAGGGTGTCAGCGATGCCATGTATATTGCTAGGAACGCCTACCCTTACCGGGAGTTGCAATGTATTACGCCCCAGTGCTTCTATGCCGGCGAGGTTAGAACTGCCGCCGGTGAGGACAATGCCATCGGGGACCAGCTTTTCATATTCGGAACTTGGCATCTCAAGCACGACAAGCCTCAGCAGTTCCTCCACCCTTGCCCGGATAATCTCGCACAGGTCTTGGTGAGAGACACCGTGTCCATTGGTAAGCAGGTTATCGCCGTTTATACCAGACTTTGACTTTGTTTCATGAATGGGGGCAACACTGCCATACTTTTTCTTCATCTCCTCGGCGACCTCAAAGGGCAGCCCCAGCCCGATAGCGATATCCCTGGTGATTTGATAGCCAGCTACGGGCAGGACGGCGGTATGCCAGATGCTCCCTTCTCTGAAGATAGCAATATCGGTGGTACCACCTCCGATATCAGCCAGCAGTACCCCCACCTGCCTCTCATCGGCACTCAATACAGCCTCAGCGCTGGCTAGTGGTTCAAGGACGAGTTCCTCAATATCTATGCCAATACCGCGGACGCACTTTATCAGGTTCTGAACCGAGGTAACGGCGGCGGTAATGATATGTGTCTCCACATCAAGTCTGAAGCCGTGCATCCCTACCGGGTTCTCGACTCCCGTTTGACCATCAACGGCATAACCACGGGGAATAACGTGGAGTAGCTTTCTATCGGCGGAGAGTTTAACACCTCGGGCGGAGGTAAGGACTCGCTTCAGGTCCTCAGAACGCACCATCCGGTCACCGCGGGTGATGGCGACCACTGCCCGGCTATTCAGCGAGCTGACATGCCTGCCGGTTACGCCAATGTAGGCTGATTCCACTTTATAACCGCAAGTACGCTCTGCTTCCTTTACCGACTGCCTGATTGATTCCTTGGCGTCGTTGATGTTGACCACCAGCCCTTTATGCAGCCCTGAGGTTGGGGTGATACCCACCCCGATAACGCGGATACCATCCTCCTCAGGAGTTGCCACCACCGTGCACACCTTGGTGGTTCCAACATCGATAGCGGCTAAGGCACCTCTCTTGCTCATCTATCCCCTCCTTACTGGCTAGATTCTAGTTTTACCGAGTAGCTAAAGCCTCACATATTTAAACCTCCCTATTTTTACGACGATGAAGGGTGAGTGGCGGCTGCTTCTCTAAAGCGGATGTTCCATTTATTGCACAGGTCGCCCAGGTAAGCCTTTATCTCATCGTTCGGTGAACGATGTAGCTCGGCAAGGAAACCGTGCAGCAGCTCCCCGCCACTCATTCCCGGGTCAGGTTCATCGGGACCGGGCAGGTTTACATACACTATCTCGGTCATTACTTTCTGATATTCAATAGACTGTTTGGTCACGACCCACCTCCCTCGGTAGAGTAATGCGCTCAGCCGCCCTCAATTTGGCACTGCGGCTGCGGGGATTAAAGTGAACCTCGGCTAGGGACGGAGTGATGACCTTCTTATGGACTAGCCTCAGGCGGGCTTCCTTCGCCTCCTGCTGCATAAAACGCTTCACTATGCGGTCCTCCAGGGAGTGATAGCTGATAACAACCAGTCTGCCACCAAGCCCGAGGAGACCGGTTGCCTGCTTGAGGGCTGATGAGAGGTTCTCAAGCTCGCGGTTAACGGCAATTCGTAGTGCCTGAAAGGTTCTGGTGGCGGGGTGAATTCTACCCCTTCGGCTGCCGACAGCCCGCTCTATCACCCCCACCAGCTGAAGGGTGGTTTCTATGGGGCGCTCCTGCACAATATAACGGGCTATGCGGCGGCTGTGACGTTCCTCGCCAAGTGTTCTTATCAGCTGGGTCAGCTCTGCTTCGGAGGAGGTGTTAAGGATATCGGCGGCGGTAACCTCCTGACTTGAGCTTAGGCGCATATCCAGAGGCTCATCACCCTTAAAGCTGAAACCACGACCGCTGCTCTCAAGCTGAGGAGAGGAGAGCCCCAGGTCAAAGAGAATACCGTGCACCGGTGAAAAGTCATGTTCAGTAGCTATTGCCTCCAGATTAATGAAATTATCGTTAACTAAAAGGATTGAGCTTTGGTAGGCTTCAAGTCTTGTCCTGGCGGCAGCGATAGCCTCGGGGTCGGCATCAATGCCCAGTAACTGCCCACCGGGCGAGCTGCGCTCTAAAATGGCGAGGGCATGCCCCCCAGCCCCTAGGGTGCAGTCAATGTAACGACCGCCAGGCTGAACTGCCAGCGCCTCGATGGTCTCTTCCAGTAACACCGTGATATGAGTTGGCGTTGACATGGTTATGCTCATTGATGCCTCTCTAGGCTTTCTACAATCTGCCAGGCTTGCTCCTGGCTAATAGCTCTCTCCTCGCTCCAGTTTGATTTGCTCCAGATTTCAAGGTAGTTATTGGCGCCAACTACAGTGACGTCATCCACAATCTCGGTATGTAGCCTAAGTGGAACGGGCAGGGCCAATCTTCCCTGCCCATCCATTTTGAGGTAAAAGGCGGTGGCGAAAAGCGCCCGCTTTAGCCGCCTCAACTTGCCTCGTGTCAGTGAGCTGCTGGTCAAGGTATCAGCCAGCTTTTTCCACTCGGGCAGGGGGTAGACGGTGATGCATTTCTCCGCCCCCGGTGCTAGCATCACCCCCTCCTTCAGCGCTGGTCTGAACTTAGGGGGGATGGGCACCCTGCCCTTCTCATCAATCTTATACTCAAACTCACCAAAGAACATAGTTAGTCCTTTTCTGCCCTATTTTACCACAATTCACCACTTTTTACCATTTTACATCACACATACCCCCATTTGTCAAGACCTTTAGGCTCAAATTGAGGGTTCTTTAGTACTATATTTATTAACCCATCCCCAATTTAGGCTTATCTCTTTTTTCCACCTCCTCCTCCCCGTTTTTGGCATACGTTTTTCTTCCCACCCTCCCGCCCATTAGGCTTTGCTTCTTACCCCCCGCCATATGGTGCTATGCCTTTGAGGGTGGGTGGGTATGGGAAGTAGAACACTGGGTAGAAAGGGGAGGGTGGGAAATAAGACAACTGGGGGCAGGGGGGTGAGGTTGACAACCTTATTTTGCTCCACCTGCCTTATGTGGTAAAATAGAGTCTGTTTCTAAGAGGGGTATTATGTTTAATGTGGGCATTATTACCATCAGCAACGGGGTCTGGCGGAAGGAGCGCACTGATGACAGTGGCAAGGCGATTCGGGAGAGCCTATCCACGGTAGAATGCCGCGTGGTCAAGTACGAGGTCATTCCCGACGAGGTTAAAACTATCTCAGGCAAGCTTACTGATTGGGCGGACGAAGGCAATATCGATGTTATCGTAACTACCGGCGGCACCGGGCTGGCGCCGAGCGACGTTACCCCTGAGGCCACCCTTTCTGTGGTGGATAAGGTCGTGCCCGGACTTACTGAGGCGATGCGGATACAGACCTTCTCTAAAACACCCTTTTCCACACTGAGCCGGGCGGTGGCCGGGGTGAGGAAAAATTGCCTTATTATAAATCTGCCGGGTAGCCCTAAGGCGGTCAGTGAGTGCCTTGAGGTCATACTGCCCGCCATCCCTCATGCGGTGCAGATTATAAAGGGAGAAGTAACTCAGCACCCTCAAGCTGGGAAGGACTAGATAGGTGGATATTGATATTTTGACCCTGTTTCCTGAGGTGTTCCAGGGCGCGTTCGGCTCTGGCATCTTGCAGAGGGCTATAGACCAGGAGCTGGTCAGTATCAGCGTTCACAATATTCGTGACTACACCCATGATAAACACCACACCGTTGATGACTACCCTTACGGTGGTGGTGCCGGCATGGTGCTCAAGCCCGACCCCATCTTTGAGGCGGTGGAGGCAATAAAGAGCGAAGCCGATACCCCGGTTATCCTGCTCAGCCCGCAGGGCCGCCTTTTCTGCCAGCAAATTGCCCAGGAGCTAGCCGCCTACCCCCGCCTGATTCTTATCTGCGGCCACTATGAGGGGGTTGACGAGCGGGTGAGCGAGCACCTGGTCACTGACGAGATTAGCATCGGCGATTATGTGCTCAGTGGCGGGGAGCCGGCAGCCATAGTCGTTGTTGACGCCGTGGTCAGGCTGCTCCCCGGCGTTCTCGGCTCGGCAGAGTCATTACTGGATGATTCCCATGTCGGCGGGCTGCTTGAGTACCCCCAGTATACCCGCCCCGCCGAATACCGGGGGTGGTCGGTGCCCGAGGTCTTGCTCTCGGGAGACCACGGCCGGATTGCTAAATGGCGCCAGGAGCAGGCTATCCTGCGCACCATGAAGCGCCGCCCTGAGCTACTGGAAAAGGTTGAGCTGAGCCCGAAGGAAAGAAAACTAATCGAGAAATTGAGGTAATCTTAGTATGGACGCTATCTCACTGTTTAACAACAAAACAAATCCCGATATTCCCGCCCTTTCCCCCGGCGATACGGTAAAGGTGAGTGCCAAGGTCGGGGAGCGGGGACACGCCCAGGTACTTCAAGGGGTAGTAATTAAGGTTCGCCGCGGCGCTGATGGTGGAAACTTCACCATAAGACGGGTTTCCCACGGCATAGGAGTTGAGCATACCTTTTCCCTCGCCTCACCGCTGCTGGAAAAGATAGAGGTATTGCGGCGGGGGAAGGTGCGCCGCGCCAAGCTTCATTATCTGCGCGGGCTCAGTAGTAAGGCATCTCGTACCAAGGAAAAGCAGATAAAAGGGTGAGGGATGGGCTATGCTGAGGTTAGTGTCAACTCGCCGGCAGCCCAACGCCGGACGTTTAGCTATGCCATACCCGCCGGGCTGGATGTTGACGTCGGGCAGGCGGTATGGGTCCCCTTTGGCGATAAGCTGCTCCAGGGCATAGTTTTAGAACTCAGCCCCTACCCCGCGGTTGAGGAAACCAAGGAGATAGCTGGTGTCATTGAACCCCGCCCTTTACTTTCCCCCTCCCATGTCCTGCTGGCGCGGTGGATAAGCGAATATTACCTCTCCCCACTTTTTGACGCCGTGGCTTTGATGCTGCCGCCGGGCTTTGAGCGCAAGGCGCTTACTTTTATCTGCGCCGCCCCGGTCCCTGACGATTTTGACCTGTCCGCCCTCACCCGGGAACAAAGGCAGACACTGGAGCTGGTCCGGAAGGGGGGCAGGGTCAGCCTGAGGCAGATTGAGAAAACGCTGGGCAGGAAGAAGGCTCAGGCCGTCGTTTCCCAGCTGGTAAAACGGGGGCTGGCCACAAGAAGCTATGAGCTGGAGCCGGTTAAGGCAAAGCCGAAGACGGCACCTTACCTTCAACTGGAAGTGTCGGCTGGCGAAGCTCGGCAGGAAGCCGCCGTACTGGATAAAAAAGGGTCTGTCAAGCAAGCCCACCTCCTTGACTATCTGGCGCAGCATAATGAGCCGGTGCCCTGGGCGGAGGCAAGGCGGAATGCTAAATGCGAAAAAGTAGTAGCTGATGCCCTGGTCAAAAAGGGCATGGTCGCATGGCAACAGGTCAGGGTAACCCGCGAGCCGATTTCATATGCTGATATAACCCCCTCCCAGCCGCTGACACCTACTACTGCCCAGAACTCAGCCCTTGAGGCTATCAAGTCCAGCCTGGCTAAGGGCAAAGCCCAGACCTTTCTCCTTCACGGGGTTACCGGCAGCGGCAAGACCGAGGTCTATCTTCAAGCCCTGGCTGAGGTGATAGGGCGGGGGAAAAAGGGCATTGTTTTAGTCCCCGAGATCGCCCTCACCCCGCAGACTATAGAGAGGTTTGCCTCTCGCTTCCCCCACAGGGTGGCGGTGCTACATTCCAGGCTCTCTCTGGGTGAGCAGTTTGACGAGTGGCAGCGGATAAGGGACGGGGAGTTTGATGTCGTTATCGGTCCCCGGAGCGCCATCTTTGCCCCCCAGCCCGACCTCGGTCTCATCGTTATTGATGAGGAGCATGAGTGGAGCTACAAACAGGCGGATAAATCGCCCCGCTACCATGCCCGCGATGTAGCCCTAAAACTGGCTGAGCTGAGCGGAGCCGTGGTCGTTCTGGGTAGCGCCACCCCGGATGTGGAGAGCTTTTACCATGCCCAACAGGGAGACTATCATTTGCTCCAGCTTCCGCAGCGGGTTACCCCCCGCGCCCCCGGTGAAGACTCGGCACTGCCCGGGGTTGAGGTGGTTGACCTGAGGGAGGAATTAAAGGCGGGGAACAGGAGCCTCTTCAGCCGCTCCCTATCCCAGGCGATGGGCAAGGCGGTAGCAAACAGGGAGCAGGTCATCCTTTTTCTCAATCGGCGGGGCGGGGCTAGCTTTGTCCAGTGCCGCAGTTGTGGCTTTGTCCTTGCCTGCCGGCGCTGTGACGTCCCCCTCGCCTATCACCCCACGGAGGACACACTGGTTTGCCACCAGTGCAATTATAAAATGGCGCTCCCTGAAGCCTGCCCCCGCTGTAAGAGGCGGGGGATGAAATTTCTGGGCGTTGGCACTCAGAAGCTGGAGCAGGAGGCGAGGCAGGGCTTACCCCGGGCTAGACTGCTGCGCTGGGATAGCGATGCTACCCGGGGCAAGCACTCCCACGACGAAATATTGGGCAAATTCCGCCGCCACCAGGCTGATATTCTTATCGGCACCCAGATGATTGCCAAGGGATTGGACTTACCCCTGGTTACTCTGGTGGGGGTGGTCAGCGCTGACGTTGCCCTGAACCTGCCCGACTTCCGCGCCGGGGAGAGGACCTTTCAGCTCCTCTCCCAGGTGGCGGGGAGGGCGGGGAGGGGCACATTGGGGGGAAGGGTCATTATTCAGACCTACTCCCCCGAGCACTACGCCATTCAGGCGGCATCAAGGCACGACTACGCCTCATTCTATGAGAGGGAGATTGGCTATCGGCGCCAGCTCCGCAACCCTCCCTTCACCCGCCTTGCCTGCCTTGTCTATAGCTATACCAGCGATGCCCGCTGCCAGCAGGAGACGGAGAGGATGAAGCGTCTGCTCACCCAGGAAATAGACTCCCGGGGTATAGCCGATATTGAGCTAATCGGGCCAGCCCCCGCCTTTATTCACCGCCTGCGGGGGAGGTTCCGCTGGCAGCTTATACTCCGCGGCTCAGACTTGTCTGAATTTCTCTCCGGGATAGCCTTTCCCCAGGGGTGGGCGGTGGATATTGACCCGCTGGGTCTGGTTTAGGTAAACTGTACTGGGACGGACTTCTAGAGGTTAAGATGGCGATTTTAGCTATTCGTGCTCTACCTGACCCGGTATTGAGACAAAAGGCGAAGCGGGTTAAGGCTATTGATGGCTCAATCAAGAAGCTGGTAGCCGATATGATTGAGACCCTTCACGCTGACCCGGGGCGGGTGGGGTTAGCCGCACCCCAGGTAGGTGTTCCCTTGCGGGTGATTGTTATTGGCATACCTGAGGAGGAGGATATAGTCCTGATTAACCCTGAAATCGTGCGCCGCAAAGGGGAACGCGTGGTAACCGAGGGTTGCCTCAGCGTCCCCGGCTTCTTCGGGGTGATAAGTCGTGCCGAATCGGTCAGGGCCAAAGGGCGTGATGTGAGCGGGAAGGAAGTAAAAATTAAAGCGGATGAACTCCTAGCTCAAGCGCTGGAGCATGAGATAGACCACCTGAATGGGATGCTATATACAGACCATCTGGAAAGCCCGGACAAGCTATACAAGATAGAACCTGAGACAACTCAGCTTTAAGGCTAGCCGATTTGTCCTTTTGTCTCTCTCGCCGACTGAACGTTGGCGGTTTCGTCGCCCGGATTGGCGGGGACAAAGTAGAAGAGGTCATCGAACTTATGTCCGGGGAAGGCTTTTATGGCTCCGATAATGAATTTCCGGTTGATGTTGCGCTTGCCTTCCAGTACCCGGTAAATCTGGCTTACCGATATCTCCATTGCCTTGGCGAGCTCGGTTAGGTTTTTATATCGCCCGATGTACAAATCAAAGACCCTTGTTTTTAATAGCATAATTCGCCTTTTTCCGCCAGTTGGCAATATTGTACCCTAAAAAAAGCCTTTTGTCAAGTCCCCCTTTGGTCATGTTTCTTTATTGACATTTGCCATCTGGCGAATTATAATAGCTGTTGTGCGAGATGTAAACACCAATCTGGGCAGGGTACTCAAGCAGCAACGGCTTTCGCTGCCGCTTACGCTACGTGAGCTTAGTGCCATGTCAGGTGTCTCGGCATCGCACCTGGGTCGCATTGAAAGAAGTGAACGTTTCCCTTCAGGCTCGATTCTGCGCCGAATTGCCAAGCCGCTGGGCTTTGAGGAGGACGAGCTATTCACCCTTGCTGGATACTTATCTTCCCCCGCCCCGAGTGTGGCTGAGGGTTACCAGCAATACGGGGGTGGGGAATTAGACCCCTATGTGGCTAGGGTGCTGACACAGGAGCCGGTTGAGATGCAACGCGCTGTCATTGGCATTCTCAGCATCCTCAAGAGCATTTCCAAGGGCATGCCTAAGAAAAACAACATGCCTAAGAAAAACAAGTAGGTTGAGATTGTTTATTAACCCTCCCCCTGATTCCCTCCCCGTTTTTTAATTTATGTCTTTCTTCCCACCCACCCGCCCTTAGGGTATCTGCGGCTTATTCCCGCTCATTAGGCTTTGTTTCTTACCCCCTGTTTTATTGGGGCGTCTGCGGCTTATCCCATAATTTTTTCTCCCTCCCTTGGGGTGGGGCAAGGAGATTGTAAAGAGGTAAAACCTTTTTGGGTGGGCAGGGTGGGAAAGAATACCTTGGGTGGATACCCCTCTACCAATAAAAACTCCCCCTTGATAACTTGCCCCTTGATAACTAACCAGACTGGTAGTATAGTGTGGCTTTGGGGTATTATGGGGGAAGAATGAAGCTATCTATTGACCCTAAAGTATCATCATTACTAGCCGCAGTAGATAACCTTCTCACCGAGCAGGGGGTAAAGTCGTATCTTGTTGGCGGCTTTGTCCGTGACCTTCTGCTGGGGAGGGATACGGCTGATATTGATATTGCTGTTGCCCGGGACGGGGTGGAAATTGCCCAAAAGGTAGCCGATGCTCTTGGGGGTAGTTTTGTCCTGCTGGACAAGGTGAACCGGGTGGGCAGGGTGGTTGTAGCTGATGAAAAAGCGCCATCTGGCCGGTGGGAGCTTGACTTCTCCGCATTTCAGGACAGCATAGAGGGCGACCTGGCACGGCGCGACTTCACCATAGACGCCATAGCCGTTGACCTTGGGGAGCTAGCTAAGGATGTCCATCTCATTGACCCCTTTAACGGTTGGGCTGACCTTAAAAAGGGTGTAATTCGGGCTGTTTCTGAGACGGCCTTCCAGTCGGATGCCGCCCGCTTACTGCGGGCGGTGAGATTAGCCTCCGAGCTTGATTTTTCTATTGATAAGCAGACTGAGGCTCTCATTCAGGAGAATTGCCATCTTATTGCCGATGTGGCTGGTGAGCGAGTGAGAGAGGAGTTACTCCGCCTCCTGGCTGTTCCCCAGTCCCCCCGCTCCCTTCCCTATCTTGATGAGCTGGGGCTGGTTACGGCTATTATCCCCGAGCTGGCGGAGGCAAAGGGGGTCAAGCAACCCAAGGAACACTTCTGGGACGTTTTTGACCACTCCGTAAAGACGGTAATTGCCGTTGATTTTATTCTTCATGAGGGGGAGTGGCAATATGCCGATGGTAAGGTATTGGCGGCTGTCCCCTGGTCAGATTTATTGAGCCAGCACTTTAGCCGTGAGGTCAGCCGTGGTAGCACCAGAAGGTTATTGCTGAAGTTGGCAGCCCTGCTCCATGATGTAGCCAAGCCTCAGACCAGAGCCATTGCTGAAGACGGCAGGATGCGCTTTCTGGGGCATGGCAAGCTGGGGGCAGAGGTGGTAGCTGGTATTTTGGAAAGGTTAAGGTTTAGCAGTAAAGAGATGAAGCTGGTGGAGGTTATGGTCAGGGAGCACCTCAGGCCGGGGCAGATGAGTCAGGAGGGGCTTCCCACCCACCGTGCTATCTACCGTTACTTTCGCGACACCGGAGGGGCGGGGATTGACATACTATTTTTAAGCCTGGCTGACCACCTTGCCAGCAGGGGACCGAAATTAGACCTGGTGGGGTGGCAGGAGCATTGCCGGCTGGTGGAATATGTTTTAGCCCAGCATTTTGAGCAGGAGAGGGTGACTACTCCGCCCAGGCTGGTTAGCGGGCATGACCTGATTAATATCTTTGGCTTGAGTCCAGGACCAAAGATTGGTAAACTACTTGAGGCGGTGCAGGAAGCGCAAGCCTCCGGTGAGATAACTACTAGAGAGGAGGCTTTATCTTATATTCGTGAGCACCTGTTAACGAAAGCAGGATAAATATGCCGAGAACAAACACGATTATACTAATAGTAGTTTTAATGGTTTTCGCCTTTGCCGTTTGTGCTCTAATCTACCCCCTGTTTGACAGAGAGGAAATGCGGCTGGGACTGGACTTGCAGGGTGGTATCCACATGGTCTATCAGGCTGACCTGTCTGAGGTGGAGCCGGGCACGGAGGCTGAAGCCATTAGTGGTGCCATGGCTGTTATCGAGCAGCGAATTAATGTTTTTGGCGTAACCGAGCCGGTTATCCAGAAGCAGGGCGGAGACCGCATACTGGTGGAACTGCCCGGGGTAAGTGAGGCGGAGAAAGCCAAGGCACTTATTGGTGAGACAACCCTGCTTGAGTTTCGGGAGCTATTAGAGGGTGAAGACGGAGAGCCAGAATGGGTGCCGGTAGTCGGCACCGTTGCTGGCAAGGAAAAGGTTCTCAACAGCGGCTACTTTCAGGAGAATACCTATGTAGCTACCGACGATTTCGGTGGAGTGCTTTTGATTTTTGAATGGAACGATGAGGGGAGTGAGCTATCCGAGCAAATCACCGAGAGGCTTATCGGTAAGCCGCTGGGCATCTTCCTCAGCGGCGAGCCGCTATTGGGAGAAGATGGACAGCCTATTGCCCCCTTTGTTAGGTCGGTGATTACAACCCGTGGTCAGATTGAGGGATTAAGCCTGAAAGAGGCTACGGAATTATCTCAGCTACTCAATGCCGGGCGTATTCCCGTCCCTCTCACCCCTATCTATGAGCAGACTGTTTCTCCGATACTGGGTGCTGATTTCGTTGATATGAGCCTTAAGGCAGGGCTTATCGGCGTAATTCTGGTCATGCTGTTTATGATTGTTTACTATCGGCTGCCCGGGGTTCTAGCCAGCCTGGCGCTCATCTTTTACGGTGCGGTGGTGCTGGCGATATTTAAGCTATGGCCGGTCACCCTGACCCTGGCTGGCATCGGCGGTTTTGTCCTCTCTATCGGTATGGCGGTGGATGCCAATGTGCTTATCTTTGAGCGGATGAAGGAGGAATTCAGGGCAGGGCGAGCCTTGGGCGCCGCTATCGAGACTGGCTTCAGCCGCGCCTGGACAGCCATCAGGGACAGCAATGTAACTACCATTATTGTCTGTATTATTCTCATCTGGTTAGGCAGCAGCATCGTGGAGAGCGCCCCGGTAACGGGTTTCGCGGTGACGCTCCTTATCGGTGTGCTGGTAAGCATGTTTAGTGCTATCGTCGTTACTCGCACCCTGCTGCGCCTGTTCGTGCGCACACCTCTGGCGCCGAAGACAGGGCTATTCAGCCCATTCTCAGGAAGGAAATGATGTTTAATATTGCCGGTAAAAGGTTTTTGTTCTTACTTGCCTCAGAGGTAATCATCCTGGTTGGCATTATTGCCCTGGTGGTCTTCGGCCTCCAGCCCGGGATTGAATTCAGTAGTGGCTCCTTGTTAACGGTGGGCTTTGAGCAGGAGGTAGAGCAGAAGGCACTGGAGCAGGAATTGGCCAATCTGGGCTATGATAATGTTATTATCCAGCGCACCGGAGGGGGCGATTTCTTTATCCGCACCCCGGAACTAACCGCACAGAGCAAGGACGCCCTGGAGACTGCCCTGAGTGCCAGATTTGGCTCCTTAACCGAGAGGGAGTTTAACTCGGTATCACCTATGGTGGCGGCGGAGACCGCCCATAACGCGGCTATCGCGGTGGCTGTTGCCGCCGTGGGCATACTCCTTTATATTACCTGGGCATTTCGCCGCATGCCCCGCCCCTTCCACTACGGTACCTGCGGTGTTATTGCCCTGGTGCATGATGTGGTGGTGGTACTGGGCATTTTCTCCATCCTCAGCGCCGTGTTGGGCTGGGAGATTAATCTGATGTTTATCACCGGTGTTTTAGCCGTTATCGGTTACAGCATCAATAACACGGTGGTTGTTTTTGACAGAATACGAGAGAATTTGACCAAGGGCATAAGCCCTGATTTTGAGGTTGTGGTCAACGCCAGCCTGGTGCAGACCCTGAGCCGTTCCCTGAATACCAGCCTGACCACCCTATTTGTGGTATTAGCCCTGCTGCTGTTTGTTGGGGCATCAATTCAGAACTTCGCCGTGGTTCTGCTTATCGGCATCGCTGTCGGGACCTATAGCTCGCTGTGTATTGCCCCCACCCTGCTCATAGTCTGGGATAAGAAGGAGTGGGGCAGGTTCTTACGCCCCACACGGGCGTCAGGGTAGGGCATGCATTTCCTTTATTGAGGTAATCAAGCTATCAATCTTTGGCGCCGTGGCGCCGCGCGGCGACTGACCGATGGGGTCATCGCTAGTGCTGTTACCCAGAAGGACGTCAAAGGTGGCTTTTATTGAAGCGGCTAAGGCGCGGAGATTATAGCCACCCTCCAGGGTAAAGACCAGACGACCGTCGCAGAGCTCGCTGGCTAAGCCGCTGATAATCCTCGCCATTTCGCCAAACCCGGAGACACTGACCTGCATCAGGGCTATACCGTCAGCCCAGTGGGTGTCGTAGCCGGCGGATACCAGAACAAGCTGGGGCTTAAACCGCCTGGCTGCCGGAGCGATAACCTGCTCAAAGACCATCCGATATTCATTGTCACCGCAGCCGGCGGGCAGGGGTATATTAACCGTAGTCCCCTTGGCTGACCCCTTTCCCGTCTCCCCAACATCGCCCGTCCCCGGGTATAAGGGGTACTCGTGGGTTGAGATGTACATTACCTGGGGGCGGTCGTAGAAGATTTCCTGAGTTCCGTTGCCATGATGGGTATCAAAGTCAATGATCAGGACGCGTTCCAGCTTGTATTTAGCCAGGGCATGCTCGGCGGCAATGGCTATATTGTTAAATAGACAGAAGCCCATAGCCCAGTGTGGTGTGGCGTGGTGCCCCGGGGGTCTGAGCAGGGCAAAGGCGCTATTTACCTTCCCCTCCATAACCGCCTCCACGGCGGCGATAGCACCACCAGCGGCATAGCGGGCAACCTCATAGGAATGGGGCGACATTACGGTATCGGCATCAACCCAGCCGCCCCCCTTCTTGGCAATATCCTGGATATACGAGATATGCTGTTTGGTGTGCACCAGCGCTAGTTCTTCCACCGAGGCTGGTCGGGGTTTAATTAAGGTAAGTTGTTTCTTAAGCCCTGTTTCCTCAAGATGGGAGATGATTGCCTCCAGCCTGCCCGCGTTTTCCACATGCTCTCCGGTGTCATGCTTGAGGTAGATGGGGTCATAGACATAGCCTACTGCCATAGCGGCTTGATGATAGCAGATGCCATGTTTAGGGGCAAGGGAGAGGTTATTTAGCCCCCTCCCCATTTTAAACTTAACTTTTTCTTCCCACCCACCCGCCCATTAGGCTTTGCTTCTTACCCCCGCTTTGAGCTTATCTCTTTTTCCCACCCTTCCCCCTCAGAGGCTCTGCGGATTATCTTGTAATTTTCTCTCCCCACCCCCGTTTTTATCCTGCGTCTTCTTCCCACCCTCCCGCCCTACAGGTGAAACCTTTTTGGGTGGGTGGGTATGGGAAAAGAGAACCGTTGAAAAAGGGGTGGGGGTGAGGTTGAAAAGTAATTGAGTTAGTTAACTTAATGCATTATACTGGTATTGCCGGAGGTGAGATTATGCTGGCGGTGCAAAATCTTCGCTTAAAGCTCAATGGCAAATCCATAATTGACGATTTAAGCCTTGAGGTTAAAAAGGGTGAAATCCACGGGATCCTGGGGGAGAACGGGACCGGCAAGACCACCATCGCCTACCTCGTAATGGGGGTAAATAACTACAAGCCCACCGGGGGGAAAATGCTCTTTGAAGGTCAGGATATTGCCGACCTTTCCGTCTCCCAGCGGGCGAAGATGGGAATAAGCCTAGCCTGGCAGGAGCCAGCCCGGATTGAGGGGCTGACGGTGAGGGACTATCTCAGCCTCAGCGGCAAGAATCAGGGGACTGAGAATATTGAGAGCTATTTGCGCATGGTGGGGCTGGAGCCGGCGCAATATCTGGATAGGGATATTGATGCCACCCTGAGTGGCGGGGAGAGGAAGAGGATTGAGCTGGCTTCGGTGCTGGCTATGCGCCCCAAACTGGCGATACTGGACGAGCCTGACTCCGGTATAGATATTGTCGCCCTGCCACTAATATTTAACGGCATTACCGAGATGAGCCGACAGGGCTCGTCGGTTTTGCTCATTACCCATAGTGAGAAGATGGCAGAGATAGCCCACCGGGTGTCTATACTATGCGCTGGTAAGATAATCAGGACGGGGACACCCCTGGAATCAAGCCAGTGGTTCAAGGATAACTGCCTGACCTGCCCCCACATCAACAAGCCGACTGAATTAACATGATTAGCCAATCAGTGGAAAAAGAGTATCAGGGAATGCTTGACGCCTATGAAAAGGCGGGTGGGGACAAGAGCGCCCTAAAAAGCAAGGATATCGCCAAGCTGGTTATTCACGAGAACAGGGTGCTTGGTAGCGACGGCGTTAAGGGGCTAAAAATAGAGACCAGGGAGACCAAGACCGGCGTTGATGTCCATCTCCTGGTGGAAGAAGGAGCCAAGATACCCCGCCCCGTCCACCTCTGCTTTGGCATTCTGCCCAAGGAAGGACTTCAGGAAATTATCATGAAGGTGGATGCTAAAGACAACAGCCAGGTAAGCGTCATTGCCCACTGCATCTTCCCCCACGCGGTCAAGGTGATACACAAGATGGACGCCGACATAGACATTGGCAGTAACGCCAGGTTTGACTATAAAGAGACCCACTATCACGGAGAAGCCGGCGGCGTTGAGGTAATACCCAAGGCTAAGGTCAGGGTGGGGAAGGGTGGAGTCTGGCAGAGCACCTTCGCCTTAAGCCAGGGGCTTGTCGGCAAGCTTGACTATGATTTTGAGGTATTCTGCCAGGAGAAGGCGGTGGCGGAGCTGGTGGTAAAGGCATACGGCAGGGGTTCTGATGATATAAAGGTCTGGGAGAAAATCTACCTTGACGGGATGGGAGCAAGGGGTCTGGCTAAGAGCCGCATCGTGCTCAGCGATAGGGCTAAGGCTGAGGTCAGGGGGGAAACCTACGGCAATGCTCCCTATGCCCGGGGGCATGTTGACTGCATGGAGTTGGTCAACGGCACCGAGGCGGTAGCCGTGGCAATACCCATCGTCTCGGTAACCAACGGTAAGGCAAAGGTAACCCACGAAGCGGCAATCGGCAGCATAGATAGAAAACAGGTGGAGACCCTGATGGCAAGGGGCTTGGACGAGAACGAGGCGGTGGATGTTATCGTCAGAGGCATCTTGAGGTAACCGGCGTGTCGCTGGACTTAACCAAGGTAGCGGCTCAAATTTGGGGCATGGTTGCCGGGCTGAAAGCCGGCGATAAAGAGAGGCGAGAGCGCCTTCACTATGCCCTTAGTGTTCTGCGTGATAAGTCCATTGACCTTGACCAGCTGCGCCAGAGGATAGAGGATAGCCAGCGCAAGACCACCTGGCTGGTGGCTGGTCTGGTTGACGGGCTTGACCAGTGCTATAAACCACCACCCCTCCCCCAAAATTTTACCGTTATCGCCACCGATGGCTCCCATATTGATGTTGACCGGCACAAGTCAACGCGGTGCTACCTGATAAATATCGGCGCCGCCCTTCTCGGCTACGGCGCTCAGCCCAGCGCCCGCCTTGAGAGCTTCCCCCAGCTCTATTTCGGGGATGAAGAGCTGGTTATTGCGCCAGACAAAGGTCGGGGGCAGCTGGTAGAGGGTCCGCTTCTGGGCATAAAGCGCGCCGTTGAGGAGACTAAATCCTTAGCCTCTCTGGCTCACGAGCTGCCCCCCGATAGTGCAACGCTGGCGCTGCTTGACGGCTCGCTGATTCTGTGGAATCTTGAGGCCTACCCCGAGTTTGTCACCGAGGCGCTTTTAGATAAGGGCTTTATCCCCTGCCTGGAGAAAATAAGGGAACTTAAAATCGCCCTTGCCAGCTATATCAGCTTCCCCCGCAGTACTGATGTGGTCAACGCCCTTAGGGTGGCGATTTGCCCCTACGAAGCCCCCGACTGCGACCGCTACTGCCCGGACAAGATAAAGAACTGCGATAAAGTAGCTGGCGTCCAGGACCGGGAGCTGTTTATAGAGCTATTAGGGGAGGGGGAGAGGTCAGCCCTGTTTACCAGCCAGTCGTCCGTTGTCCAGAAGCATTACGGGGAGCATCGGGTCTATTTCTTCTACCTCAGGCTGGATGATGAAATCGCCCGCCTTGAGATTCCGCAGTGGGTGGCAGAAGATGAAGCCTTGCTCAATCTGACTCATAGTCTGGTCTTGGACCAGTGCCGGCGGGGGCATGGCTACCCGGTGGCTTTAAGCGAAGCCCACGAAAAGGCGGTAGTGACCGCCGCCGATAGAGAAGAGTTCTGGCGTGTGGTAGAATCTCTAATGGTGGAGGAAAAACTCCCCACCCCCACCTCCGCCAAGAGTTTCAGTAAGAGGACAAGGTGGGTATAAGCCTGAAATGAAAAAAGTGCTATTATCAATTCTAGTTATGGGGGTTATTTTAGTCGGCGCTTGTGGTACAACAACTACACCATCGACTGGCACTCAACCGGACACCGAGCCCGAGGAAGCACCCGACTACACATCTTGGATAGCCTGGCAGCTCAAAGAATTGAATCAAGCTATGATACAGCTTGTTAGCGAAGACTCCGATTATGTAATTCGTACACGTGTGTATAGTGAAGAAGAGGGAGAAGTCTTAGTACACGAATTCGCGGTTCCCGCAGGAGGAGGAGGCTGGTGGTGGACTTTCCCAGTGCCCGCTTTCTATTTTCAAGAAGCAAAGACGCATATCAATAATGCCTATTGGCTAACGAATGAAGGTAAACTGTCTGGTGAGGTATGGGCACGTGATGTCAGTCCAGACGAAGTAGCCGAAGAGGTTTCCGAGGCATTAGACCTCCTTAAACTACAAGTAGAGTTTAGCTACTCGTGGCAAGAGGATAATATTCAGTGGATTACAGAATCTACCAGTCCTTCCCCAGGTCTGCCACCTAATATTCAAGTAAACAAGGAAACTACTATTCAGAACCTTGCGAAAGTTTACGATGATTACCGAGAAGAGCTGTCTGAAGTGATAAGCAAGCTTGAGCTTATTTTGTCTAGGTTATCAAGCACAACAAATGCGGAGAGCTAAGGCGTATAATATAAGTCATTAAAGGAGGCCACTAAATGGGAAGTAAAGGCAGAAAGAACGTAAAGAAACCCAAGAAGCCAAAGAAGAAATAGGGAAGCAAGAAAGGCGAAGCCTTATATGGCAGAACCACAGAGAGTGGGCGAGGTTATCCAAGCCAGCACTACGGACTTTGTTGCCCAGTGCTACGAGCTTTACCAGATTCCGCCGCTGGGCAGTCTGGTGAAAACAAAAGACCAGCAGCTGGAGCTATACGGCATTGTCTATAACGCCGCCACCACCAGCCTTGAGCCGGGGCGGCGCCCCATTGCCCGGGGCAAGGATGAAACAACCGAGGAGGAAATCTACCGCCAGAGCCCCCAGCTATTGAAATTACTCAAAAGCGAGTTTGGGGCGGTGGTGGTGGGGCACAAGCAGGGTGATAAGCTTTACCATTATCTTCCACCTACGCCCGCCCGAATCCACGGCTTTGTCTACCACTGCCCGCCCGGAGAAATCAAGGAGTTCGGGCAGTCCTTTGACTTCCTTAATATATTAATTAACGCCAGTCTGCCCGTTTCCACGGAAGAGCTTGTTGCCGCCACCCTTCGCCAGATGAGCCAGGCGTATGAAGACCGCCGGACTTTTCTGGTAGCCGCCGGCAAAGAATTAGCCGTTCGCCTCAGTGGCGACCTCAGCCAGCTCAAAGCCATTCTGGGGAGGATTAAGCCATGACTCAAGAAAACCAGAGGCTTGGCATTGTCGTCTCCGGCTCGCTGGGCAAGGGGGTGGAGGTCAGGCTTGATAGCTCAGCCTCGGTGGAGGACATGGTGGTGGGGCGGTTTGTCACCATTGAAGGGCAAAAACGGCGCTTCTTCGGCATGATAAGCGACGTCAGCCTCGGCGTAACCGACCCCACACTGACCGTGGTTCCCCCCGACACCTCCGACCCCTTTATCGCCGAGGTGGTGGCGGGCACCAGTACCTTCGGCACGCTCCACGTTTCCCCCTCTCTGGTCATCAGCGGCGACGCTACCACCATAATTGAAGGACCCCAGCCGGTGAAGACCATCCCCAGCCATTTCTCGGAGGTAAGGCTTGCCTCGCAGAGAGACGTTGAGCTTGTCTTCGGCACCGAGGATGAAAAGAGGTTCTTCATCGGCACGCCGCTGGACATGGAGACCAAGGTCTGCCTTAATTTAGAAGAATTGGTCAAGCGCTCCAACGGTGTCTTTGGCAAGAGCGGCACGGGCAAGACATTTCTTACCCGCTTGCTTTTAATCGGCATGCTGCAGAAGGGGGCGGCGGTAAACCTGGTCTTTGATATGCACAGCGAGTACGGATGGGAAAGCCACGACGAGCGGGGGCGCAAGGTCAAAGCCCTGAAGCAGCTATTTCCGTCGCAGGTGGCGGTGTTTACCCTTGATGAGGAAAGCTCGCGGAGACGAAAGGTCAGCACCGACTTTGTCGTCAGGATAGGCTATGATGAGATGGAGCCTGAGGACATTGCCCTATTGCGCCAGACCTTAAACCTTACCGACCTCGCCGTTGAAGCCGTCTATCAGCTGGCGGGAAGATTCGGCAGGAGCTGGCTCCAGGATACCCTCAACCTGAAAGCCGCTGAGGAATTGCCTGAAGGACTTAACATTCATGAGAGTACCCTTCAGAACCTGCAGCGGGGGCTGGTAACCATCGGGCGGCTTCCCTTCTTGATGCCCCATGCCCCGGACAATGCCGTCAAGCGCATCCTGGAATACCTTGAGCGGGGGACAAACGTTGTTCTGGAATTCGGCAGATATACCGATATTACCGCCTATATTCTGGTGGCTAACCTGCTTACCCGCCGCATCCATTCCCGATACCGGGAAGCAATGGAAAGAGCCACAGCCGATGGCTCTGCCCAGCCGCGTCAGCTGGTGATAACCATCGAGGAGGCGCACCGCTTTCTCAACCCCGAGGTCGCCAGCCGGACTATCTTCGGCACCATCGCCCGTGAGATGCGCAAGTATAATGTCACCCTGCTGGTGATTGACCAGAGGCCCGTCGGCATTGACAGCGAGGTTATGTCCCAGGTGGGGACCAAGATAACCTGTCTCCTTGATGATGAGCGGGACATTGAGAGCGTGCTTACCGGCGTGCCCAATAAAAGCGAGCTTAAATCGGTGCTCTCCAAGCTGGAGTCAAAACAGCAGGCGCTCATCTTCGGTCATGCTCTACCCATGCCGGTGGTGGTCAGGACCAGGGAATACGGCTCACCCCAATCTTATAAGGACTTTCTCCCCAAGGAAGTCGAAAAAGATATTGAAAAGTTGTGGGAATAGAAGAGCCTATAGAGACTCCAGCCCCCGGACAATGTCATTAAGGTCATTAAAGGGCGTACACTTTAGGTTTATCTCCTTACAGCCTTCGAGCATCCCATCCCTGGCGAAGACATGGTGAGCATGAACTGCCGGGGGAACATCAGAGGGGCCATTCCCCACATATACCAGCCGGGGATCCTGCTTTAGAAATATCTTGGTATAGGCATCCTTGAAACCGCGGAGCATCAGCGTGTTGTCCGGACCTATGTATTGGACCTTAAGCCCCCCGCTGTCAAACTGGGTTCTGGCGGCATGGACCTCAATATCTCCCAGGCCGGCATCTTTCAGGATGGCGTTTATATAAAAGTCCAGCCCGTTGCTGACAATGACGAAGCGAAAGCCCTGCTGGCGGCAGTAGCCTGCCAGCTCATGAAGCCCGGCACGCAGCCTGACCTTCTCCCGAGCGACCTTAAGCAGCTCGGCTCTAGTTGCCTTGACCATGGCAAAGGCTCTGGTGTTGAACTCGCCGACGGGTATCTTATGCTCCCGGTAGTGCTGGAACAATTCCCGCCAGTCGCCCTGGGCAAAGGCATCAAGTAAGGCAAAGCTGACATCCTCTTCGGTGATGGTGCCGTCAAAATCACTCTGGATAATCATTGTCTCGCATTATACCTGTTGGCGTTATATTAATCTACCGTTTGCCCACCTTTACCGGCAGTTCTATTTCTAGTCCGTACCGTATCAGGGTAAGGGTGACCTCTTCATTATAGGTGGCATACTCCCCTAGGTATGATGTAAGGTCGGCTATGTCCTGAACCGGCGCCTCGTCGATGGCTACTATAATGTCATCAGCCATGACACCGGCAGCCTCAGCTGACATAGCCGGCATAACCGTAATGACCCATATCCCGTTGACCGTTTCCAGATTGCTGGCTATAGCCATTTTCGGGGTAAGGTTGGCTACCTCAACCCCCAGCCAGGGGTAGTCAAAGGAGCCCTGCTCAATGAGGGAGGTGGCAACCCTGCTCACCTTGTTGGCTGAGATAGCCCAATAGACTCCGTCTCCTAGGTTGGGGTCAATCCGGGCGATAACCATTCCAATGACCTCCCCCGCAGGGTTGAGCAGAGGGCCGCCGGAGTTGCCAAAGTTGACTGCGGCATCAAACTGGATTATATTAGCTACTCCCACGGTCTCCGTCTCGTCTGTTATTTCTGCAAGTCGGTCTGTTTGGCTAACAATACCGGAGGTGATAGTCCCCGGCAGGTCAAAGGGGCTACCGATGACTATAACCGGCTCGCCAGCCTTGACCGTGGAGGAGTCCGCCAGTGTTAACGCCGGGATAGACAGGCTCTGACTCAGTACGGCAACGTCGCTGTATTCACAGGTGCCGATGATAGTAGCCATTGCGGTACGACCATCGGCTGAGATTATATATATCAGGTTCTGCTCTTCCACTACATGGTTATTGGTAAGGATATGACCCTCGGTGTCAAAGGCAAACCCTGAACCGAGCACATTCTCTCCGTCGCTAATCCTGACTATGCTCTGGCTGACCTCCTGATAGAGCTGCCCAGCATTTATGAGCGATTGTTCCATTTCAAGGGCAACGCCACTTAGCTTATTGTCCAGGGCATCAATCCTGGCTAGCGTCTCCTCCCCCGCCGCTAACATTTCATGGTGCAGGGCGCTGATTTCGGTTGCCTGCTGTTCTTGGGAAGCAGCCAGTTGTTGGCTGAGGTAAAAGGTGTAGGTGCCGGAGGCGCCAGCGAGAACCAGGGCGAGGACTAAAAGGCCAATAATCACCTTATTAAACATTTGCATCTCCTCCCTTGCCATTTCATGTTTAATATTTTGAACCTTTCACCGAATTTTATCAATCTCCGCCGTTTTGTAGCTTTAGGCTATTGAGACGGTGTATAATTAAACTACTGTGGATTGGAGGAAGTGATGTACTACTTTGCCTACGCCTCTAATCTTAATCGTAAGCAGATGGCAGAACGCTGCCCAGATGCCAAGCCAAGGTTCACCGCCACCCTCCCCAATTTCAAGTTGATATTCACCGGCTGGTCAAGGCAGTGGCGTGGCGGGGTTGCCAGCATCAAGCCGCTTAAAGGGGAGAAGGTTATGGGCGGTGTCTATGAGATTTCGGAGAGGGACTTGAGGTTCCTTGATAGGGACGAGGGTTATCCCAGCATCTATAATCGGAGAGAGGTAGTTGTCTTCCCCGAGGATGGTGAGCCGGTAAAAGCCCTGACCTATATCAAGGCTGAGCAGTCAGAAGAGACCAAACCTTCAATGGAATACGTGGCTAATATTCAGCAGGGTTACCGGGAGTGGGGAATCACCTGAAAGCATATATTAGCTAGTTTCTTCAGGTCAGGTAACATCACCGATATGTACCCTGCCCCAGATGGCGATAGCCCGCGCCAAAGACTCGATATCAGCACATTCGGCTGCTGCTTCCCGATTAAAGCAAAGCTTCATATAATTTCTAAGCAAAAGCGCACCAACACCCTCGATAGCTGAGCGCACCGCCCCCAGCTGAGTGATAACACTCTCGCAATCACGACCACTTTCAACCATCTTCTGAATACCGCGAATCTGCCCCTCAATCCTCTTGAGGCGGTTAACCAGCGTCTCCGCCGATACTACTTCTTCAGCCACTTTGCCCTCCTCGTAAATTAAGCCCTATCTACCCTTGATATACCATACCCCGTCAGGGTATAATAACCTCCCGGATAGTAAATTCCGGTTTATTTTACCACATCTCGTATATCAGCTGACAAACTCTCACCCAGGAGGGACGATGATGGGCGAATTTGAACCAAAGATAGTCGGTTTGTTTTGTAACTGGTGTTCCTATAGTGGCGCTGACCTTGCCGGCACAGCGCGAATCAAATACCCGCCTAATGTGAGGATTATCAGGATAATGTGTTCCGGCAGGGTGGATGAAAGGCTGATACTGAAAGCATTCGCCGCTGGGGCTGATGGCGTCCTTGTTTGCGGCTGCCACCCCGGGGATTGCCACTATCAGAAGGGCAATCTGAATGCCAGAAGAAGGGTTACCGGCTGGAAGCCATTGCTTGACGCGGTTGGCATTGGCAAGGAGAGGCTCAGGCTGGAATGGATTTCGGCATCCGAGGGTCCAAAGGTAGCGGAGACGGTTAAGAGCTTTACCCAGACCATAAAAGAGCTGGGTCCTAGTCCGTTTAACAGGAGGCAAAATGAGCATTGAGTATGCACCTACCATATGTCCCTATTGCAGTTGTGGCTGCGGCATCAACCTGGTAGTTAAGGACGGCAAGATAATCGGACAGGAGCCGTGGAAGGAACATCCCATCAACGAAGGTGCGAACTGTCCTAAAGGCAAGAATGCCTACCATTTCATCTATAGCGAAGATAGGCTGAAGATGCCACTGGTGAGGAAGAACGGCCAGCTCAAGGAAGCTTCGTGGGATGAAGCTCTTGGTCTGGTCGCTTCCAAGCTAAAGGAAGCTACCCCGGAGAGCTTTGGCTTTATCGCCTCATGCCGGAATAGTAATGAGGATGCCTATGTAATGCAGAAGTTTACCCGCGTAGTGATGGGCACCAATAATATAGAATACTGCGGCAGATTGTGCCATTCCCCGGCCGCGGCTGCCCTAATTCCGGCCATGGGCTCAGGGGCAATGCAGACCTCTCAGCCTGAAATTGAGCTTGCCGACTGTTTCTTCCTGGCCGGTGTTAACCTGCAGGAGACCTTTCCCATGATAGCGCGCAGGGTACTCAGGGCAAAAGCCAGAGGAGCCAAGGTTATCTATACTGACCCGAGGAAAACTGCCACCGCCAGGCATCTGGCTGATATTCACCTGCCACTAAGGTCGGGTACTGATGCTGCCCTGATAAATGCCATGATGCGAATCATCCTCGATGAGGGGCTGGAGGATAAGGAGTTTATCGCTTCAAGGACTGCCGGGTTTAAGGAGTTAAAGGGTTTCCTCTCTAAGGTAGACCTGAAACAGGCGGCGGAAATAACCGGCGTACCTGTAGAAAAGATTAGAGAAGCAGCTATTACCTACGCCAAGGCAGAGAGGGCGTGTATTCTCTATGACCAGGGTATGTCCCAGCATTATGTTGGCACCGATAACGTCCGGAATCACGCTAACCTAGCCCTTCTCTGCGGGCATGCCGGTAAGCCGGGGAGCGGGATAAACTCAATGAGGGGGCAGATAAACGGTGAGGGCAGCGGGGATATGGGCTGCTTATGTGTTTTCTACCCCGGATTCAAGCGCGTCGGTGAGGAGTCGGCGAAGTTCTTTGAGGAAGCCTGGGGAGTGAGCAACCTGCCCACCAAGCCCGGGCTTACCTATATAGACATGCTTTACAAATGCCCTTACCTCTATATTGTGGGTGGAGACCCGATGATGGTAATACCCGATGTTAATAACCTGAAGAAGGCTTTAGAGCAGGCTAATTTCATCGTCGTTCAGGACATATTCCCTACCGAGATAAGCAAGCTTGCCCATGTGGTGCTGCCGGCGGCTACCTGGGTGGAGAGGGAAGCTACCCATACCTGGATAGACAGGCGAGTGCAGAAGATAAATAAAATTGTTGGCCCTCCCGGGGAAGCTAAGCCTGACTGGCAGATTATATGCCAGCTAGCCGAAAGAATGGGCTATAAGGATAAGTTTAACTTTTCTTCGTCAGGTGAGATATTTGAGGAGATAAGGAGCTGTGTGCCCCAGTACAAGGGGATAACCTACGAACGGCTGAGCAAGACGGTAGGAGGTATTCACTGGCCCTGTCCCTCAGAAGACCACCCCGGTACACCGAGCCTTTTTTTGGAGAAATTTAATACCCCTGACGGCTTAGGGCACTTTCAGGCGGTGGAGTATAAACCCCCGGCAGAGGTGCCAGATGAAGAATATCCCTACTTTCTAACTACCGGCAGGAGCATATTCCACTATCATACCGGAGTAATGACACGGAGGACACCGAAGCTAAGTGACGAGGTTCGCCACGGCTTCGTTGAGGTTAATCCCGAGGATGCCACTAAGGCAGGGGTCAAAGATAAGGATATGGTCACTTTGAGGACAAGGCGGGGGAGCATAGAAGCTGAAGCCAGGGTGACCGATGAGGTGCCACCGGGGCTATTGTTTGTGCCCTTCCACTTTCCTAATTCCTGTGCCAATGTGCTGACAATCTCAGTCTTAGACCCCAGTGCTAAGTGTGCCGAAACCAAGGTATGTGCCGTTAGAATGGAGGTGAAGGCATGAAAGGAGATATGTATATCGCCCGCTCCTCGGAGGAGGAAATAGCGAAAGAGGCTGAGTGTGGTGGCGCCGTTACTTCTCTGCTTAAATTTGCCCTGGAGAGCAAAAGGGTAGATGCGGTGGTGGGGGTAAAGGCAAGGGACGGCAATAGATATGATGGCGTACCCGTTCTCATTACTGACCCAAAGGAGATAGCGGAGACTGGCGGTTCGCTGCACTGCGCCTCGCCCAACATTGCCCGCTTCCTGAAAGAATACCTGGATGGCGCATCCAGTATGAAGATAGCCGTCGTCGCCAAGCCCTGTGATGCTAAGGCAATCATCGAGCTTGCCAAGAGAAACCAGATTAACCTGGATAACCTGATTATCATCGGGCTTAATTGCACCGGTACCCTGCCCCCGGCAAAAGCCAAGACGATGTTGAAGGAGGAATTTAAAGTAGAACCTTTCGATGTTGTCAGTGAAGATATTGAAGACAATGAGTTGATAATCAGGCTGAAGGATGGGAGCGAGAAGAAGAAAGGCCTGGCTGAACTGGAGGAGAAGGGATACGGGAGGCGTGAGAACTGCCGCCGCTGCGAGACCAACATTCCGGTTATGGCTGATGTTGCCTGCGGCAAGTGGGGGACTACGGACAAAGATTCAACCTTTATTGAGGTCTGCTCCGAGAAGGGTTCGCAATTCATTGAAGCTGCAATCGAGGCTGGTTATATCAATACGGAACAACCAAGTGATGCTGCCATAGAAACCAGAAAGAAAAAGGACGAGGCGGCAATAGAGCTGGCGAAGCAGTGGCAGGAGAAGGACTTTGCCACCCTGGAGGAGATGAGCAATGATGAAAGGTTCAACTACTGGTTTGAGCAATTCAGCCACTGCATCAAGTGCTACGGGTGCCGGGATGCCTGTCCCATCTGCTACTGCACTGACTGCATTCTGGAGGCAGACCGGGGCTTTGTGCCACCGGGGGAGATCCCGCCCCACATGATGTTCCCCTTGGTGAGGATAACCCATGTTATGGATTCCTGCGTTAATTGTGGGCAGTGCCAGGATGCCTGCGCCATGGAGCTGCCCCTCTCTCGCTTGATATTTCTCCTCAGTAAGAAAATCGGTGCCATTTTCAAATACGAGCCAGGGATGGACGCGACTGAGCTTCCGCCACTGCGAACGGTTACTGACCAGGAGTTAACTGTCGACGGTGTTGAAGTTACCTTCTAGTTCTATACGATGAGAGTCACTATTGTCTATGACAACGAGGTGAGTCAACGAGGGCTAAAATCCGACTGGGGTTTTTCATGCCTCATAGAGACTAAAAGTGGAGCGCTGATTTTATTTGACACTGGTGCTGATGGCGCTACCCTGCTCTATAACATGAAGCAGCTCGGAATTGACCCAGGGTGCATAGGACTAATCGTTATCTCCCACGCCCATGGCGACCATACCGGGGGTCTCTGGGATATCCTGGAACTAAATAAAGAGGCTGAGATTTACGTTCCAGCTTCGTTGGGGACAGGAATCCAGGGGAGAAAGGTAATCCCGGTTATACAACCTACCCAGATTGCAGAAGATGTTTTCTCCACCGGCGAACTCAGAGGTATAGAGCAGTCCCTGGCGCTCAGCACGGACAAGGGCGTGGTAGTGGTGACAGGCTGCTCCCATCCCGGGGTTGGTACCATCATCGATACCGCCTCCCAGTTCGGCAAGCTCTACGGAATCATTGGTGGTTTCCACGGCTTCAGCGATTTCGACAGGCTGCGGGGCTTATCCCTGATATGTCCCTGCCACTGCACGCAATATAAGTCGGAACTTAGAGAGCTGTTCCCTGAGCAATATATAGCCTGTGGAGCCGGGCTGGAACTGGAACTCTAATCCTCCACCCCTTGACATCTCAGGCCGTAGTGGGCTATAATAATTATGGTCATATGGGCAAAATATAAAGCTATATGAGCCTAAAATAGCTTACTATGGAGAGCCGAAGATAACATGGGCAGACCACCAAAATGTCGCCGCGTTGCCTTCCTGCCGGAGGCGACCTACTTCAAGCCAGCCGGTATACCATTACGAGTTCTTAATGAGGTTCGCCTGTCCGTAGAGGAGGCAGAGGCAATCCGCCTTAAGGACCTTGAGGGGTTGGAGCAGGAGGAATGTGCCCAAAGGATGAGCGTCTCGCGGACTACCTTCGCCCGTGTGCTGAACTCAGCCCGACAGAAAATGGCTGATGTTTTGCTTAATGGTAAGGCGTTAAGGATTGAAGGCGGCAACTTTGAGGTAGCGCCAAGCATTATGCCACTCCAAGGATTTGGCCAGGGCAGAGGTTGGGGTGGGCGTGGCAGAGGAAGGCGGGGTGTCTGAATAATGATTATTGATGGTCTGCTGTCCACATTGAGCTATAAGACAGCGGTAAGGGATATACGCCAGGGGCCCTTTCAAACGGCGGTACTGACGCACAACTGTGGTCTGGCATCAACCCTCCACGACCACAGTCATCGCCATGAGAAGCCTCCGGTGGAGGAAGCAGGTGCCCTGATGAAGAAGAATACGGGAGAGCTTGTGCAGATGGCCTACTCGTCAAGTCCTCTTGAGGCAGCCATCGGTATGGCAACCATCAATTCGCTTATCGAGGTTGATGAGCAGCGTTGCACCCAGCTTAACGCCGGCGACCTTCTGGCGGAGAAGGGCAAGGGAAGGAAGGTAGCCATAGTCGGTCATTTCCCATTTGTGCCCCAGCTTCGTGAGGTAGTAAAAGAGCTATGGGTAATCGAGAGAAATCCGTGGGAAGGCGATTTTACCGAGGTAGCATCAGAAGAGCTTATTCCCCGGGCTGACGTTGTCGGCATCACCGGCACTGCTTTCACCAACCACACTATTGAGCGCCTGCTTGGTATATGTAACCCCAAAGCCTACGTGGTCATACTAGGGGATACGGCTCCCTTATCACCTGTGTTATTCGATTATGGTATCGACGCCATTTCAGGTACTAAGGTGGTTGAGCCGGAGACAGTGCTCCGTTGCGTCAGCCAGGGCGCAACCTTCAGACAGATTAAAGGAATCCGACTCTTGACAATGGAGAGGTAGAGAATGGTTCATATTGATAGTACTAAGTGTACCGGCTGCGGAAATTGTGTTGACGTATGCCCGCAGCAGGCTATCACCATGGATGATGATGTAGCCGTGGTGAATCAGGGACTTTGCGTCCAGTGTGGCGCTTGCCTGGAGATATGCCCCGTCGGTGCTATCCGCCAGGTAGCACCAGTATATGCAGAATCGGGAAGAGGAGGTGAGAGAATGACATACGGAAGAGGTTGGTTCGGCCAAGGTAGAGGAGGAGGATACGGAAGAGGATTCGGTAGAGGAGGAGGGTGGGGCTTTGGCTTCCGGGGAGCTTCTCCTCCCTGGCCCTACGTAGGCCTGGGTAGGGGAGGCTTGCCCAGATGCGGTTACTTCTTTAGTGGTGTAGGTGCGTCGGCACCGTTGCCATATCAGCCGCCATCCTTCCACACGGGAATGCCAGTTGCTCCTGGGTATGCGCCCTATACGCCTCAGATGACCGAAGAGGAGGAACTCAACTACCTGAAGAACCAGGCGGAGGTGATAAAGAGTCAGCTAGGGGAGATTGAGTCCAGGATGCGCGACATGGAAGCTGAAGAGTAACACACAGATAATGCACGAGTTAAAGGAGGTGTATTATGCCAGGATTTGATGGCACCGGCCCTCGTGGAATGGGGCCAATGACAGGTGGTGGCAGAGGTTTTTGTGCTGTTCCGCTACCACCGGCTTGGCCGGCATATATGGGAAGAGTAGCTTATCCCCCATATGGTGCGCCCTGGGGTGTGCCTTCCTATGGAGCGGAGCCGGCTATTCCAGGTGCTGTGCCATTTGCTCCACAGGTAACCCGTGAGCAGGAGCTTGACTTTTTGAAGAACCAGGCTCAGGCTATGAGAGGACATCTGGAGCAAATAGAGGCCAGAATACAGGAACTAGGAAGTAAGAAGGAATAGGGAGGAGGTAATATGAAAATAGCAATTTCAGCGACAGGTCCTACCCTAGACGCTGAGGTAGACCCTCGTTTCGGGCGCTGCCAGTATTTCATCATTGTTGACCTGGACACGATGAAGTTTGAAGCGATAGAAAACTCAAGCGCCATGGCTTCGGGCGGGGCAGGAATATCTGCTGGTCAGGTGATTGCCGATAAAGGCGTGGAGGCAGTGCTCACCGGCAACTGTGGCCCCAATGCCTACCAGGTACTATCCGCCGCTGGTATTAAGATCATAACCGGCGTTTCGGGTAAAGTGCAGGATGCCGCCCAGAGCTACAAATCAGGTCAACTCCAGGCTGGTTCCCAGCCTAATGTAGCTGACCATTTCGGTATGGGTGGTGGCATGGGAACGGGCATAGGAATGGGTCGTGGTATGGGTGGAGGCATGGGAAGAGGAGGCGGCATGGGCATGGGACGCGGCATGGGTAGAGGCATGGGAAGAGGCATGGGCATGGGTGGAGGCATGGGTGGCCAGACGATGCCGCCAACCGAGCCGCCACTCCAGCCCTTAAACCCGGAGCAGGAGATTGAAGCACTGAAATCTCAATCACAGATGCTGGCGCAACAACTAAATGAGATTCAGCGCCGCATTGAGGAACTGGAAAAGAAAGAGCAGTAATGAAAGTAGCCATAGTTCCACATTTTGAGCAATTGAGAATCCTGGTTAATTATGACGGGCAGCTGACTCAGGGGACCCGCTCCTCATTCCTGCCTGCGCTGTATGCACCATGGCCAGATGCCCGGGAGAAAGGGTTTGCCGAGATAAATGTAGAAGGGGATACGCTGAAAGCACTACTTGTTGAAGTAGGAGCTATCTACAAGCAAGCCAATGTTGATTTTGAACCGATTTGCCCCGTAACCCATGATCTGAAATCAGACTACGACGTTTTCGTTAATGGCAAGAATTGTGTACTTTTAAATGAGGGCCTTGGTACAAAGCTAGGGGACGGTGACGAGGTAAAGATACTGGCAGATACGTTAGGTCACTGTTAATATTCAGCGTCTAGAGAAGAAAAAGACTGAGGAGGAGTAAGTCATGCCTAGAGGAGATGGAACCGGACCACCACGCGGAGGCACACAAAGGGGTGGCAGGATGGGGGGAACCCGTCCCGGGGCTGGACCAGTCGGCAATTGTGTCTGCCCTAATTGTGGGGCAAAGGCTCCCCATCAAAGGGGTACCCCTTGCTACAACCTGAACTGTCCCCAGTGCGGCACCAAGATGGTAAGAGAATAAGGACGAAATGATAATATCCATTGCCAGTGGCAAGGGAGGAACTGGCAAGACACTGGTGGCTACCAGCCTTGCCCTTTCCCTGAAAGATAAACACAAGGTGCAGCTGCTTGACTGCGATGTGGAAGAGCCCAATGATCATATCTTCCTGAAGCCGGTCATTACCCGCAGCGAGGCGGTCTGCATCCAGACTCCAAAGGTAGACGAGGAAAAGTGCACCTACTGTGGCAAATGCGCCGAGGTCTGCGCCTATAATGCCATTGCCGTTTTTCCCGGGCATGTCCTCGTCTTCCCCGAGCTTTGCCATGGCTGTGGTGCCTGTAGCTACCTCTGTCCGGAAGAGGCTATCTCTGAGGAAGGAAGGGAAATCGGCGTTGTTGAGCAAGGGCACTCGGAGGGCATGGAGTTTGTTCAGGGGAAGCTTAACGTGGGTGAAGCCATGGCAACGCCCGTTATCAGGAAGGTGAAAGAGCAAATTAACCATGATGGCATCACCATCATTGACGCCTCCCCCGGGACTTCCTGCCCGGTAGTGGAAGCAACCAAGGACAGCGATTTCTGCCTGCTGGTAACCGAGCCCACTCCCTTCGGGCTTAATGACCTGGTTCTGGCAGTGGAGATGGTAAGAGAACTCAATATACCCCTGGCCGTAGTGCTTAATCGTGCCGGGGTAGGGGATAACAAGGTAGAGGAATACTGTCGCAAGGAGAATATACCTATTCTGCTCACTATTCCTCTGGATATGGAGATTGCCCGTCTCTATTCCAGAGGAGTGACTCTGGTTCAGGGCATGCCGCAGTGGCAGGAGGGTTTTATCGGGCTTTTCGACAAAATAAGGGAGATGGTAGATGAAAGAAGTCGTAGTCTTAAGCGGTAAGGGGGGCACGGGAAAGACCAGTATTGTCGGCTCTTTCGCTGCCTTGGCTAAAAACAAGGTACTGGCTGACTGCGATGTGGATGCCGCCGACCTTCACCTGCTGCTTGAGCCGGTTATTAAGCAGAAGCACGAGTTCTGGAGCGGGCAGGTGGCTGTTATTGATGAGGAGAAGTGCACGCAGTGCGGCTTATGCCAGGAGCTATGCCGCTTCAAGGCGATAGAGGATTTCAAGGTCGACCCTGTCTCCTGCGAGGGCTGCGGCTTCTGCTTTCATATCTGTCCCGCTGAAGCCGTCACCATGAAGGAAAACCTGTCAGGTCACTGGTTTATCTCCGATACCAAATACGGCTCTCTGGTTCACGCCCGGCTGGGGATCGCCCAGGAAAATTCAGGGAAGCTGGTAGCACTGGTCAGACAGCAGGCAAAGCTGATGGCGGAAAAGGAGGGGGCTGACTGTATCATCAGCGATGGCCCACCGGGCATCGGCTGTCCCGTCATCTCTTCTCTATCCGGAGCCAGTCTGGCCCTTCTGGTAACCGAGCCGACACTATCCGGTATCCATGACCTGGAGCGAGTCCTCGGCGTCTGCCGTCACTTTGATATCCCGGCTCTGGTATGTATAAATAAGTACGATATTAACCAGGAGAATACCCGGCAGATTGAAAGCTACTGCTCCAGCCAGGGTGTAGAGGTCGCCTCAAAGATTCCTTTTGATAATACGGTGACTGAAGCTATGGTACAGGGGCTGCCAGTGGTAGAATATAGTGATAACTCGGTCAGCCGAGAGATAAATTTGCTGTGGCAAAATATTTCAAGGTTTTTATCCAAGAACTAGGGTCCAAGAACTAGGGAGGGTGCTATGCAAGACCTGATAAAGGAATTCATGGCTCAAAAGAGGTTTGCCATAGTCGGTGCCACCAACAACACCAAGAAGTACGGCTACGAGATATTCAAGAATCTTAAAGGCCGTGGCTATGAGGTCTATCCGGTAAATCCCAGACTCGAGGAGCTTGAAGGGGTCAAGTGTTATCCCACCCTCACTGACGTTCCGGTCAAGGTTGATGTGGTCGACTTTGTGGTGCCACCAGGGGTAACTGAGGCAACCCTCGAGGAATGCAAGAGACTGGGGCTTGAGCGTATATGGCTTCAACCCGGCTCGGAGAGTGAGGCTGCCCTAGCCTTCTGCCATAAGAACAAGCTGAAGGTGGTTCATGACACCTGCGTTACGTTAAGTTAGATAGATTAGGAGGGTTAAGACCATGAAAATCGTTGCCATAACCGAAGACGGTACTACCATCAGCCAGCATTTCGGGAGGGCACCATTTTATGTAGTGGTCACCGTGGAAGATGGTAAAATTGTGAATAGGGAAAAACGCAACAAGACGGGGCACCATACCTTCGCTGCCCATCACCCGGATTTAGCCCCCGGGGAAAAACATGGTTATGATGCCGGCTCAGAGGTAAGGCATGCCAGCATGGCAGAAACTATTGCCGACTGCCAGGTGCTCATTGCCGGCGGCATGGGGTGGGGTGCCTATGAAAGCATGAAGAGCCACAATATCGAGGCGGTGGTCACCGATGTTGCCAGCATTGATGAAGCAGTAAAGCTATATCTGGAAGGTAAGCTTCCTAATTTGATGGAACGACTGCACTAGAAGGAGGAGATTCTGTGCCTACAAAAAAGCAACTAACGGAGAGCCTGGAAACGGTACTGGTGCCCGGTATCATGCGCAGCGTGGTGAAGATGAATCTGGTCCGCGATATCAGCATTTCTGACCAAAAAGTCGGCATTGAGCTTGCCTCAGCTACCCTGGCACCGCCTGTCCAGGAATGGCTTAAGGAAAAGATTGAAGGTGTCACCGGCAAGATTAAAGGGGTAAAGGAAGTAAACGTCAGCTTTACCGATAGCACGCCGAAGGACTTAAACCAGATAAGCCATATCATCGCCGTAATGAGTGGCAAGGGAGGGGTGGGTAAATCGCTGGTAGCCAGCCTGGCTGCCATTGCCCTCAAGCGTCAGGGCTACGAGGTGGGCATCCTGGATGCTGACATTACTGGCCCCAGCATCCCCAAAATGTTTGGCATTACGGATAGGCCCAGCGGCAGTGACACCGGGATTTTGCCGGTGCCCTCAAGGTCAGGGATTGAGGTCATCTCCATTAACCTCCTTCTCCCCAGCGAGGATGATGCCGTTATCTGGCGTGGACCACTTATTGGCAAGGCGATCACCCAGTTCTGGGAAGAGGTATTGTGGGGCAAGCTTGACTATCTGGTTGTTGACCTGCCCCCGGGCACAGCTGATGCTCCCCTTACCGTGATGCAGACATTGCCCGTATCGGGGGTAATAATCGTTTTCACCCCGCAGGACCTGACCATGATGGTTGTCAGGAAAGCGGTAAAAATGGCTCAGCAGATGGGTAAACCAATTATCGGCGTAGTGGAGAATATGAGCCACTTTTATGTTCCCGAAATAGACAAGAAGATTGAAATCTTCGGTAAGAGTCGGGGCGAGGAAATGGCAAGCGCTGCTAATGCCCCCCTCTTGGGGCAATTACCTATAGACCCGGAGCTGGCTAAGCTTTGCGATGAGGGTAATGTTGAGCAATACAGCGCTGAGGTGGTAGATAAGCTGGGGCAATCTCTCTCCAAGTCACTATCGATTAAGGCAAAGTAGGAGATAGGCAATGACTACACCCTGGGAGAAGTTCGAAGAGCTAGTAAAAGCCGAAATGAGGAAGGTCTACTCCGAGACGGCTATCGACCACGGCATGAACCCGAGAAATGTGGGAGATATAGAGGATGCTGACGGCTTTGCCAAGGTAGCTGGCTCCTGTGGTGATACCATGCAGATTTGGCTCAAGGTAAAGGATAACACAATTAGCGATGCTAGGTTCGTAACCGACGGCTGTGGCACTAGCATGGCGGCGGGCAGCATGGTTACCGAGCTGGCTAGAGGGAAGAGTGTTGCTCAGGTTCAGAAGATCAGCCAGCGGGATGTTTTGTCTGCCCTGGGCGGATTACCTGAGGAGAGCCAACATTGCGCCCTTCTGGCAGCCGATACGCTGAGGGAGGCGGTAAAGGATTACCTAACTTTAAAGAATGAGCCGTGGAAGAGGGCTTACAAAAGATATTGAACTAGGGTAACTGCAAGTGAGTTCTATTATCTATGGACCGGTACCATCATGGAGGCTGGGCAGGTCGCTGGGTATTGACCTCCTCTCAACCAGGGGTAAAACCTGCTCCTTTGATTGCATCTATTGCCAGCTGGGAAAGACCGTTCATCCTTTGACCGAACGCAAGCAGTTTGTCAACTTGGATAAGCTTGCCGCGGAGCTGGAGAAAGTAAGGGAAATACCTGCTGACTATGCTACCTTCTCCGGCATTGGCGAGCCGACTTTAGCTTCTAATCTTGGTGAGGCAATAGTGCTGGTGAAAGCAACCCTGGGATTGCCGGTGGCGGTGCTAACAAATTCTTCGCTGATGTCTCAAGAAGACGTGCGCCGTGACCTCAGCCTGGCTGATGTGGTGGTGGCCAAGGTGGATGCTCCCCATGAAAAGCTGTTTCGCAAGATTAACCGGCCTATCATAAGATGCACCTTTGCTGAGATTCTCAATGCGCTCAAGCTCTTCGGAAAGGAATATCAGGGCAAGCTGGCTATTCAGATGATGTTCGTCGAGGAAAACAAGGGCTATGCGCCAGAGATGGCAGGGATAGCTAAGCAACTTCTACCAGATGAAGTACAGATTAACACGCCGCTACGCCCCTGCGCCGTCCAACCCCTAAGCCCTGAAGAGATTGCTGCCATACGGCGGGCGTTTTCCGGTCTCAAGGGCGTAGTGACGGTATACGAAGCGCCAAGGCCGGAAGCTATTCCTTTCAATGAGGAAGAGACTCTACTGCGGCGCCCCGCATTGTGATGAGGAATTATACCTACCGTGCAGTATGGTGGGCGATACTGGACGATAGGTAGAACTAGAACTTTTAAGCTGGCCTTCAGCCTGTATAGACTATCCGCTCCTGAGGTTTTGGATGATTTCTCCCCAGCTAGGCCTTTTCCCATACATGAGCAGGTAAACTCTGAAAGCCTTGACGGATAAGAACAAAACTCCAATGGTGGAGAGCACCAGCACCGCTATACTGACCGCCAGTTGCCAGGCAGGAATATCACTCACGCCCAGCCTCAGCATCGCTGCTATAGGAGCCGTGATGGGGAAAATAGTCAGCACTACCCAGATGGGGCTGTTGGGGAATATAAACAGCAAAGATGAGAACCAGAGTGGGACAAGGGCGAAAAGGGTATAAATCATGGCCAGTTGTTGTCCTTCACGAGCGTTGGGGCTGATGGCGCCGACGCCCGCCGAGAGGGCGGCGAACAATGAATAACCCAGAATGAAATAGACTATTCCCAGTACCAGGAAGTTGGCTGGTAGTTGTATCGTGCTGATGAAGCCGCCGAAAGTAGATGAGGCCAGGTTTAGCAGGAGTGGTATTGAGGCCAACCAGACGACCACCTGCACCAGCCCGGCGGCACCCAGTCCCAGAACCTTGCCCATGAGTAGTTGCCGGGTGGAAACGGAGGAGAGCAATACCTCGATAAGGCGGCTTTCCTTCTCATCTCCCAGCCCCTGCACCAGGTAGGTGGAAGAGAGCATCAGGGAGAGGGCCAGCAGAAGGCTAAAAATACCGGGAATGATAACATTTCCGAATCCCCCCTGCTCAGTAGCCACCGCTCCCGTTTCGGTAAGTCTGGTCACCACCATGTTTAGGGGTGCTTCTATTCGGTATACCGTTTCGGGAGGTACTTTACCCGCTAACATATTACTGGTGAGGAAATTTTTAATGACCGCGGCGATGACCGGGGGCGTCTCCAGCTGTCTCTCCAGGGTATAGCGGTTAATTACCCCAGTTGAGAGATAATCCGATGGAATGACGAAATACTCGGAAACATCGTCGTTAATCAGAGCAGCCGTGGCATCATCCTGTGTGTTAAAGCGGACCAGCTCTATATTCCCCTGAGTGGTATACTGGTCAAATCCGACGGCCTCATCGACATAGCCGATGGTGGTTGTTTCCACTACTGGTGGCTCGGAGATGGTTAATATGAGCTGGAAAACGCCTATGGCGATGAGGGCTAAGACCGGCACGATGAGGGTCATAATGATAAACCCTTTTCTCTTTATCGCGTGCAGTAATTCGTGCCTGAATATCAATAGCGTCTTGTTCACGATTTTTTACCCACCTCCTTCAGGAATATTTCGTTGAGTGAAGGAGTGGCTACTTCAAAGCGGTTGATTACCATACCACGGCTTACCAAATGGGCCAGAACCTGCTGGGGGGTTGTATTGCCATCCAGCATCAGCTCTGTGTAGCCTTTGTGGGTTCGCTTACCGGTAACTCCCGGTACTTCCCCCAGCTCACCTTTAAAATCCAGGAGGACCGAATTACCTCTATATCTTGCCTTGATTTCACTCAGGTCCCCGTAGAGGACGTCCTGTCCGTTGTTTATCATTAAGATACGGTCGCAGAGTTCCTCTACCTGATTCATCTGGTGTGTGCTCAGGATTACGGCTTTACCCTGATTCCTCAGGTCAGCGAACATTCCTTTCAATAACTCGGTGTTAACCGGGTCAAGGCCGGCAAAGGGTTCATCCAGGATAACCAGCTTCGGGTCGTGAATAATAGTAACGATGAACTGGATAATCTGCCCCATGCCCTTGCTCAGTTCCTCAATTTTCTTTCTCTTGTTGGCTAACATGCCGGTTTGATTGAGTAGCTCATTAGCCTTTTCTGTGGCTGAGTGCCTGTCCATGCCCTTGAGTGAGGCAAGGTAGACTATAGAGTCGAGGACACTCAGCTTTTTATATAGTCCTCTTTCCTCGGGCAGGTAGCCAAGCCTATCCTTGGTAGCTTCACTCAACTTCTCGCCGAGGATGGTCACCTCGCCTGAGTCCGGCTTGATGATGTCCATCATCATCCTGATGGTGGTAGTCTTGCCGGCACCGTTAGGGCCAATAAGACCAAACATCTCACCCTGGGCGACAGAGAAGGACAGGTCGTCAACCGCAACCTTATCGGCGAAGGACTTGACTATATGGCTGACTTCAACGGCAAGCATATTAGCAATTCCCTTAGAGGCAGATCTTCGTTATGTGAACTATTGACATGGTGGGCGATACTGGGCTCGAACCAGTGACCTCTGCGATGTCAACGCAGTGCTCTAACCAACTGAGCTAACCGCCCCCAGCAAGGCAATTCTACTAGATGGATTTCCACTAGTCAAACTATCTGGCTTTTACCCTGTTCTCAATGAAACTCACCAAAAACAAGAGCACAGCGCTAATTGCCAGGGCGCCTAGGTCCAAGTAGGGGATGCTGAATATCTTGCTTAAAAGCGCCGCCGACCCCCCGCCGATAATCGCCGCCAGAGCGCCTAGAGGGGTAACCTTTAGGTGCTTTTTATAAAAGCCGGCAATTACCGGTAGAATCAGGCCGCCGGTATAGACAGTATAGGCAAAGAGAAGGGCACTTATTACGCCGTTTAGGGCTAGGGCTAGGAGTAAAGAACACAGCCCGAGAACTACTATCGCCCAGCGGGAAAGGGGCAGAATTTGCTTCTGGCGCAAGGGTTTGAGTTTGCCCACTATATCCACGGTTAATATGGTGCTGGCTGTCAGTAGGCAGGTATCAGCCGAAGACATAACCGCCCCCAGCAGGGCGGCTAGGACTATCGCCCCCAGGAAGGTGGGGAAGACCTCGTTTATTACCGTGGGGAAGGCTTGCTCCGGTGAAATCTGGGGGAATAAAGCCGATGCCCCCATGCCAATCACGGTGATACTCAAGGCAAAGGGAATGATGAGCAGTGCCGTCCAGAGCGCTGACTTTCTAGCCGTTTTGACGTCCCGGGCGCAGAAGAGGCGGGAATACATATCGGGTCCCACTACATAGGTAAGGCCGACCAGCAACAGGAAGGAGACCAGCTCTTTAATGCCGAACCCTGAGCTTAGGGGAAAGGAAAGCTGTTCTGGAGAAAGATTGGCTGTTAGTCCCTCAACCCCCCCCAAACGAGAAAGGAGCAGAGCGACACCGCCAAAGATTCCGGCGAAGATTATTCCTATTTGAAAGACGTCGGTGCGAATAACGGCGTACTGACCGCCGAGTAAGGTATAGGTGATAAAAACGGCGCTGAAGATTATCATCCACATCGCCGGGCTGCCCATCCCCAGTATGCCCAGTATCTTGCCCGAGGCTACAATCTGCCCGGCAATGACACCCACCCAGGCGATAACAATAAGTATTGAAGCGGCTAGGGCGATGCGCCTGTCATATTGCTTTTCTACCAGCTCGGGCAGGGTATAGAGTCCGAACCTCCTCACCTTGTCGGCGAAGAAAAGCCCCAAAAACACCAGCCCGATGCTACCGACGAGTAACCACCATGCCCCGGTTAGACCAAGGCTAAAACCCAACCCGGCCATACCTACCGTAGCCGAGCCGCCGATAATGGTCGCCAGTAGTGAGCCGGTGATAAACAGGGAGGAACCCTTGCGCCCAGCGACAAAAAAATCATCGGCAGCTTTCGCCTTACGCCGGCTTAAAATGCCGATGACAATTATGACGGCAAAATAGAGGGCGATAATTATTAGCCCAAGCATGTTTTTCTCCACCCCTAATCAACTAGAAACAGATATCGGATAAACAGAAGGGAAAAAAGAAGGCAATCTCACTGGTAGATTGCCTCTTGCCGCCCTATTTGGTCGGCTTCTCGCTGCCTATAATGCCAATCTCTATATTCTTGCCGCAGTGGGGGCAGGTGATAAAAAGCGAAACAGGCTGTTTCATCACTCGCTCGGCAACAGCACTAACCATGGAGTCGATATTGTCTAGGCGGTGGTCCAGGATATCAAGGCGCTGTTTAATGCGTTCGATATCCTGTGCTGGCGTTTGCTTTTTCGCTACTACTTTTTTCTCAGCCAAGAACGCACCCCTGGAGAGATTGCAACTGGACTAATTATATGGGTTGAACGGTGTGGTGTCAAAGACCAATATTTGAGATTCTTTAGTAACCTATCCCCCTCCACCCCTCCCCATTTTTGGCTTACGTTTTTCTTCCCACCCTCCCGCCCACTAGGCTTTGCCCTTAATCTTCTGTTTTCCCCACTCTCCCATTGTGCTCTGCTGCTTACCCCCGCTTTGAGCTTATCTCTTTCTTCCCATCCTCCCGCCCTCAGGGCGTCTGTGGCTTGTTATAGAATGGATACCCCTCCAACACTAAAATAGGGAGTATTAGAGGGGCGCAAGCCCCTCTTTCTTCTCTTCCCCCTCTCCAAGAATGGAGAGGGGGACATAGGGGGTGAGGTTGATAAACAATGTATTGATTTAGCCAAAATGGTGGCGTATACTAGAGTTAATAAAGGACGAAGGAGGTGCTCAAATGCCTGAGGTGGAAGTTGGAAAGGTGTCCGATTTCTTTGCCCATCCTGTGGTTGCTGGTATCCAGCTGAGCGCTCCCCTGAACGTGGGCGACACAATCCACATCAAGGGTCATACCACTGACCTGGAACTGGCTGTTGACTCCATGCAGATTGATAATGCCAACGTTCAAACCGCCAAGCCGGGGGATTCAATTGGGATCAAGGTTAGCGAGCGGGTGAGGAGGGGGGATACCGTCTACAAGGTTACTCCCTGAAGGCTCTCCAGCGTTACAGGAAGCGAAAAAACTATGGTAAAGGTATTGATAGAGCGTCGTGTAAAGAAGGGCAAGGAAGGGTATCTAATCGAGCTACTTAATAAGATGCGTACCGAGATAGTCTCGCAGCCGGGTTATGTTTCCGGCGAGCTGCTCCAGAGTACGGAGGATGAGTCCGTCGTCTTTGCCCTTAGCACCTGGCTGAGTCCGCTTGACTGGAAGTCCTGGGAGGGTAACCCCGGGCGTCTTGAGATTGAGTCCAAGATTGAATCGTTATTAACCGAGCCGTCCAAGCTGACTATTGCTACCGTTCTTTAAATAGTCAGCCTATGCTTTTAACCAGGTTTGCCATCTCAATGGCACTTGTTGCCGCCTTAAAGCCTTGATTTCCCTCTTTGGTTCCTGCCCGCTCAATTGCCTGCTCCAGGGTATCGGCGGTGACCATGCCGTAAATAACCGGTAGTCCGCTGTCCAAGCTAACCTGAGCAATCCCCTTAGTTACCTCGGCGGCAATGTACTCAAAATGAGGGGTCCCACCACGAATCACCGCGCCCAGGCAGATAACAGCATCATAGCGATTGGTCTGGGCTAATTTCTGGGCTATTAGCGGCAGCTCAAAGGAGCCCGGCACCCAGGCAATCTCGATATCATCCTGACTGACGCCGTGGCGAGACAGGGCGTCCTCTGCCCCCTCAACCAGTTTCTTGGTGATAAACTCGTTGAAACGAGAAACCACCAGCCCAAACTTCAGCCCCTTCCCCAGTAACATACCTTCAAAAGGCTTGCCCATTGCTTTCTCCTTACTTTAGTTTAGTTAAGTTCAGTTAAGTTTAGTTAATCGGGGGTCTCGGGTATTTCTAAGAGGTGACCTAACTTCTTCTTCTTTGTCTCTAGGTAACCTCGGTTATAGGGATTGGGGGTGGTGATAAGGGGGAGGGTCTCAACTACCTTCAGTCCGTAACCCTCCAGACCGATGACCTTCTTCGGGTTGTTGGTAAGCAGCCGAATCTCATGCAGTCCAAGGTCAGCCAGAATCTGGGCGCCGATGCCGTAATCCCGCAGGTCGGAGGCAAAGCCCAGGGAGAGGTTAGCCTCCACCGTATCCAGCCCTTTATCCTGAAGGGCGTAGGCGCGCATCTTATTATGGAAGCCGATGCCCCGCCCCTCCTGCCTCATATAGAGGAAGACCCCTCGCCCTTCCTTGGCGATACTCTGCATGGCCAGGGCAACCTGCTCGCCGCAATCACAGCGGAGGCTGCCGAAGACATCGCCGGTGAGGCACTCACTGTGGACACGGACTAAGACCGGCTCCTCGGTGGATATATCTCCCATCACCAGTGCCAGGTGCTCGTCGGGGTCTATATCACTCTTGTAGGCGATAGCGCCAAACTCGCCATGTGGTGTGGGCAGGGTGGTCTCAGCCACCCGGTGCACCAGCTTCTCGTGGCGGCGGCGGTGGGCAATAAGGTCGGCCACAGTAATTATCTTGATACCAAACTTATCCGCTATCACCTCAAGCTGGGGCAGGCGCGCCATAGTACCGTCCTCGTTCATAACCTCACAGATAACCCCGGCGGGGTAGAGCCCGGCCAGCTTGGCCAGGTCAACGATAGCCTCGGTCTGCCCCGCCCGCACCAGCACTCCACCCTCTCTCGCCCGCAGCGGAAAGACATGCCCCGGTCGGACTAAGTCCTCGGGTTTGGTCTTGGGGTCAATCATTGTCTTTACCGTCTGCGCCCTGTCCGCCGCCGAAATGCCGGTGGTGGTACCGTGCTTGGCATCAACCGAGACGGAAAAGGCGGTGGCAAACTTTGACGTGTTCTCCCCCACCATCATGGGAATCCCCAGTTCGTCCAGCCGCTTGCCGGTAATAGGCAGGCAGATAAGGCCCCGGCCGTGCTTGGCCATGAAGTTAATCGCTTCTTTAGTGACCTTCTCCGCCGCCAGCGCCAGGTCACCCTCGTTTTCCCTGTCCTCATCATCAACGATGATGAGGAATTTACCTGCTTTTATATCCTTAATAGCCTCAGCAATGCTGGCTAATCCCATACTCTCCTCCTAAGGTGCCAGAAAACCCTGCTCCTCTAAAAAATCAATGGTTATGCCCTTGTCGGGCTGGCTGAGTTGTTTCACATATTTGGCAATAATATCAACCTCCAGGTTGACCAAATCGCCCACGCGTCTATTACCTAAATTGGTATTTTGGCGGGTATAATCTACCACCGAGACCCCAAATGAGCCGCTATCTTTAGAGGCGATGGTCAGGCTGATGCCGTCAACAGCAATAAAACCCTTCTCCACCAGATATTCCATTATTTCAGGCGGGGCATCAAACCTGATTAGTATCGCCTCACCCTCCCCCCTAATATAGGCTATCTTTCCCGTGGCATCAACATGCCCCTGCACCAGATGCCCACCAAGACGCCCGCCCAGGGGCAGAGCCCGCTCCAGATTAACCCTGTCTCCGGCTGTCAGCCGCCCCAGGTTGGTCCGCCTCAGTGTCTCCGGCATTACCTTTACCGAAAAGGAATTCTGGTCAAAATCGGCTACCGTCAGGCATACCCCGTTGACCGCTATACTGGCACCAGCCTCCATCCCCGCCATAACCTCGCTGGCGGCGATAGCAAGCTCACCGCCTCTTGCCGATACAATCTTACCTATCTCTTCTATAATGCCGGTAAACATATTTCCTTTTTTTATTTTTATCGGGCAACATAGCCGCTGACCGCCAGGTCATCGCCGAGCCTTTCCACCCTGACCCGCTCCAGTCTTAGCGAGTCTGCCACCTTATCAACCCCCCTGCCGGCGATTGCCGTCCTTGCCTCAGCCCCGCCGATGATTATGGGGGCGATAAAGGCGATAACCTTATCCACCAGCCCCTGGTCAAATAGGGAGCCAAAGAGAATTCCGCCGCCCTCAACCAGAATGCTGGTGATATTCCGCTCGCCCAGTGCCGCCATCAGTTTCTCCAGGTCGACCAAGCCTTCAGCTGAGGGCAGTTCCAGTATTTCAGCGCCAACCTTGGTAAAGGCTGTTTTCTCCTTGGGGGTAGCCTTTTTCCCCAGCGCCAGCAGTGTTTCCCCTGGCTCTTTAAATAAGCGGGCCGTTAGCGGGGTGCGCCCTTCACCGTCCACAATCACCCTCAGCGGTTGCTTTCGGGCGGTGCCCCCCCTGCCGCCACAGCACCTGGTGGTAAGGTGGGGGTTGTCAGCTAGGACGGTATTCACCCCGGCCATAATAGCATCGGTGGTGTAGCGCAGGTTATGAACATACTTCCTGGCCTCACTGCCGCTAATCCACCGCGAATCGCCCTTTCTGGTAGCAATCTTGCCGTCCAGGCTTATAGCAAATTTGGCGGTGACGAAGGGAATGCCGGTGGTAATAAACTTGGTATAAGCCTCGTTAATCTCCCTGGCCTGCTCTTCATGCTCACCGAGGTAGGTTTTAACCCCCTCCCTCTCCAGCTCGTCCTTGCCCCTCCCTAAAACGATGGGGTTGGGGTCAAGCATCGCCATATGAACCTCGCTGATGCCGGCAGAGGTGATTGCCCGGCTGCAGGGTGGGGTGCGACCATAATGGCAGCAGGGCTCAAGGGTAACATACATCACGCTCCCCTTAGCCTCATTCCCCGCCTGCTTCAGGGCTAATACCTCGGCGTGATGGGAGCCCGGTGGCTGGGTATAGCCCTGCCCGACAACCGCCCCCTCCTTGACCACCACTGCCCCTACTGCCGGGTTGGGACTAGCCTGCCCCAGAGCTAACCTAGCCAGAGAAAGTGCCTGCTCCATGTAGTCCATGGCATTGTCATTCTAGCACCTACCTCAAAAAAAGTGCAACATTGGAGATTTTTATCAACCTCACCCCCTTAATCCCCCTCTCCATTCTTGGAGAGGGGGAAAGTATTTTATAGAAGAGGGGCTAATGCCCCTCTTAAACACCCCAGAGAAAATGTGAGATTGGGGGCAAAGCCCCTAAGGGCGGGAGGGTGGGAAAAAGAGATAAGCTATGGAAGGGGGTCAGGGGGATAGGTTACTAAGTTACCCATTGGCTAATAATAGACTAGATAGGGTATAATGAGGGCTGTCTGTGAGGAAGTAGATTCAGGTGAGAAAAATTTTTCGTGAGATTGCGCTAACGCTGGTAATGGCGATTGTCATCTTCCTCCTCTTGCAGGCTACAGTTCAGAGCTTTATTATCGTCGGCACCAGTATGCAGCCTAACTTTCAGGATAGGGAACGAATATTAATTAATAAGGTGGTTTATAGATTTGATCAGCCAGAAAGGGGCGATGTGATTATCTTTCACCCGGGCGGCGACCAGGAGGCAGACTATATTAAACGCATAATTGGCTTACCCGGTGAGTCCGTGGAGATAAAGGACGGGGTAGTTTATATTCATGAAGAAGATGGGAATGTGTTTACATTAGCCGAACCTTATATTGCAGAGGCGGCGAGGAGAGATTTTGAGGGAGACACAATCCCAGAAGATGAGTACTTTGTTCTTGGCGACAACCGCAATAACAGCAACGATTCCCGCAGCCCCAGCGTGGGGACAGTACCCCAGGAAGATATAATTGGCAAAGCCTGGCTGCTAATCTGGCCACCAGGCGAATGGGGGCTTGCTGCCCACTACCCGCTGGGGGAGCAACTTGCCAGCTCTGCTGAGTAGATAAACACTTAAAAGGAGCGGGAATAGAAGAGTCAAAGAGAGGCGAAGCCTCTCTTATACAATTATTTCCCCCTTACCCTTGATAAGGGGAAGGGGGATAAAGGGGGATGGGGTTAATAAAAAATATAGACGAAATCTTTAAGAAATCGGGGGCGATACTTGAGGGGCACTTCCTGCTCACCTCGGGGCGGCATTCCCCCGTCTACTGGGAAAAGTTCAAGGTCTTGCAGTTCCCAGACTATACCGAGCAGCTATGCGGGATGATTGCCGACCACTTCCGCAAGCAGAAAATTCAGGTTGTAGCCGGCCCAACCACGGGCGGTATTATCCTGGCTTTTGAGGTCGCTAGACAGCTGGGAGTAAGAGGCATATTTGCCGAGAAGGAAAGCGAAAAGGAGCGGGCTTTCCGGCGGGGCTTCACCGTCAACCCCGGCGAGCGAGTCCTCGTCGTCGATGACATCCTCACCACCGGCAGCTCCATAAGCGAGGTTATGGCGACGGTGAAGAGGCTGGGTGGCGAAATAGTCGGCATCGGGGTACTGGTTGACCGCTCCGAGCAAAAGATAGAATTCGGCGTCCCCCTCTTTAGCTGCCTCCGCTCAGAAACCAAGACCTACTCACCAGAGGACTGCCCTCTGTGCGCTGCCGGCATCCCACTGACCAGACCCGGCGGTGGGTAAAAAGTACTAGTACCATTGACCGTTGACAAAACGATAATCAGCCCTTATACTGGAATTGCAATAGCTATCGACCCATAGGGCGGTAAGCTTTTTGGGGTTTCTTAACAACTGGGGTCGCTTGGATCGGATACGACCGAGACGGCAAAAAGAGGATTTTTGACGCCTTCTCTGGCAGTGTCGGAGAAGGCTTTTTAGTTTCAATTGGGCTGGTGAAAATGCTCAAGTTGGGATTTATCGGAGCCGGAACTGTAGGTACTGCCCTGGCAGCCAGGCTGAACGGCAGGGGCTATGCCGTAGTCGCTGTATCCAGCCGCAGCCGTACCTCAGCTCAAAATCTGGCGCAGTCGGTTAATGGCTGCCGTATTTTTGACAGTCAGGGCGTTGCTGACAATGCTGAGCTTATCTTCATTACCACCCCCGATGATGCTATCGCCCAGGTAGCTTCCCAGCTAAAATGGCGCCCGGGGCAGGGTGTGGTTCACTGCAGCGGCGCTGATTCCACCGCTATCCTCCAGCCGGCAAAGGACTCGGGGGCACGGGTTGGCGTCTTTCACCCACTGCAGACCTTCGCCAGCGTTAAACAGGCAATGGAAAATATGCCGGGCTCAACCTTTGCCCTTGAAGCCGGGGAGCCCTTGCTGAAAAAGCTCAAGGATATGGCTACCGCCCTTGGCGGCCACTGGGTGGAGCTGAAGGCAAGCGACAAGGTGCTCTATCACGCTGCCGCCGTCATTGCCTGTAACTACATGGTAACCCTGGTCAAGCTAGCCACTGATTTATGGCAGACCTTTGATGTCCCCCCGCAGAAAGCAACTCAAGCACTACTCCCGCTGCTAAGGGGGACAATTCATAATATCGACACCGTTGGCATACCCCAGTGCCTTACCGGTCCCATTGCTCGCGGGGACGTGGGGACGATTAAGAAACACCTTGACGCCCTGGAGCAAGCCGCCCCCCACCTTGTATCCACCTATCGGGAGCTGGGGTTACAGACTATCCCCATTGCCGTGGCCAAGGGGAGAATAGATAAAAATCAGGCAGAGGAGTTACGGGTGATACTGCAACCCGCCTAAATAAAATTTTTGGAGGGCGTGATGAGAGTAATGCTTAAAGGCAAAATCCACCGAGCCCATGTCACCGAGGTCGATATCAACTATGAGGGGAGCATTACCATTGACAGGAGGCTTATGGCAGAGGCTGACATCCTTCCCTATGAGCAGGTCCAGGTGCTGAATATCAACAACGGCGCCCGTTTTGAGACCTATGCCATTGAAGCTGAGGCTGATAGTGGTGAGATTGGCATTCGGGGGGCGGCTGCCAGACTAGCCGCCGTCGGTGACATCGTTATCATCCTTGCCTACTGCCAGCTTGAAGAAGCGGAAGCCAGGAACTTCGCCCCCAAACTGGTATATGTTGATGAGAAGAACGCCATCACCGAGACCAAGCGGGTGGTTGGGGTAGTACCTCTCTAGGAGAGAGATGCGCATCAGCGTAAATCAGATAAAAGAGATGAAGCAAAAGTGCGAGAAAATCGCCATGCTCACCGCCTATGACTATTCCACAGCCAAGATAGTTGACGAGGCGGGAATCCCCCTGATTCTGGTTGGAGATAGCCTGGGTATGGTCGTCCTCGGTTACGAATCAACGATACCGGTGACCATGGATGAGATGCTCCACCATACCAGGGCGGTGGTCAGGGGGGCAAAGCAGGCGATGGTCATTGGCGATATGCCCTTTATGAGCTACCACATAAGCGCCGAGGAAGCCCTGTCTAATGCCGCCCGTTTTATCCAGGAGGGGGGTGCTCAGGCGGTCAAGCTTGAGGGTGGGGTAACGGTGATGGAAAAGGTAGTGAGGATTGTGGGCTGCGGCATTCCGGTCATGGGTCACATCGGGCTTACCCCCCAGTCCATCCACCAGCTTGGCGGCTTCGCCGTTCAGGGTAAGACCCCCCAGGCAGCCGCCAGATTACTTGAAGACGCCGTGGCTTTAGAGGAAGCCGGAGCCTTTGCTATCGTCCTGGAGACCATCCCCGCCCAGCTTGCCCAGCTAATCACGGCTAAGCTGAGCATCCCCACCATCGGCATTGGTGCCGGCATCCATTGTGACGGGCAGGTTCAGGTTATTAACGATATTCTGGGTTCTTACACCGAGTTTGTCCCCAAGCACGCCAAGCAATACGCCAAGCTCACCGATATTGTCTCCAAGGCGGTAACTCAGTACCAGAGCGAGGTGAAAACTGGCGCCTTCCCCACCGCAAAGCAAAGCTACTCTATAGATAAAAGCCTGCTGGCTGAGCTAGAGACAGAGTAGAAGCTTTCTCTATCCCCTTTTGTTTTTCCGCTTTTCAAGAGGAGCCACTGCCACAGTAGCCGCTTTGGGCATGAAGATATGCTTTAAGGCCATGGGCAGTGAGATAAAGATAGGCAAAATGATGAGCAGTATCAGGCTGCCGGTAAGCCAGTTGATGAAGGCTAAGAAGCCGAGCAGAAAGCCGGTGGCCATTCCCGTCTTGTGGGTTACGAGGTAGAATATCCCGCCTAAGGCTAGGGCGATAAGAAGCTCCCAGAACATCAGTGAAGCGAGCACGCCATAGATAGTGAGTGCCCCCTTCCCTCCCTCAAAGTGGAGGAAGATTGACCAGTTGTGTCCCACCACCACGGCAAGCCCGGCAAGAAGCACAGCCCAGAGTGGGAGCCCGACTCCCTGGGCAAGTACCACCGCCGCTGCCCCCTTGCCCAGGTCCATAAGACCGACGATGAGACCCCCGGTGAGACCAACGCGGCGGTAGGTAGCCGTCGCCCCCAGGCGACCGTCGCCAGCCTCTCTTATATCCACGCCCTTCATCAGCCGTGACACGATGTAAGCCGAGGGAATGGAACCGAGCAAATAGGCTACAAAGACCACCAGTACAATTAATAGAATATCGCCGAACATGATTTTAACTCCCCGCTAGTGCCTTGAAACACTAGGTATATTATGGACAATATAGAACTAGGTGTCAACCAGCTATGATATAATATCTCGTCGCATGAAAGTCTTAAAGACCGTAAACGAGATAAAACAGCTGAGGCCCAACCTCCCCCCGCCGCTTGGCTTTGTCCCCACCATGGGCTATCTCCACGAAGGTCATCTGGCTCTGGTCAGGCAAGCCAGAGCCGAAAACTCCTCGTTGGTGGTCAGTATTTTTGTCAACCCCACCCAGTTCGGCCCCCAGGAGGGTTTTGATAGTTATCCCCGCGACCCCAAGCGCGACCTGGCTCTGCTGGAAAAAGAAGGGGTTGATATTGTCTTTATGCCCTCGGCGGGTGAGATTTACCCCCCAAATTTCAATAGCTGGGTGGAGGTGGGCGAGATTGCGGAACGGCTGGAAGGTGCCTCCCGCCCCGGTCATTTTCGGGGGGTGGCGACGGTGGTCGCCAGGCTTTTCAATATCGTCCAGCCGGATAAAGCCTACTTCGGGCAGAAGGACGCCCAGCAGCTTATAGTTATCAAGAAGATGGTGGCTGACCTCAATATGAACCTGGAGGTCGTTGCCGTGCCTACGGTGCGCGAGCCTGACGGTCTGGCTATGAGCAGCCGCAATACCTATCTAAATCCCGAGGAACGAAAGGCAGCCCTCGTCCTATATCAGGCGCTAACGCTGGCGCAGAAGCTTTTCTCCGGGGGTGAGAAGGACGCCCAAGCCATCCGCCGGCAGATGACAGAGCTTATTCAGAAACAGCCCCTGGCGCATATTGACTATATCTCTATAGCTGACGCCGAGACCTTAGATGAGCTGGATGAAGCCAGACCCCCGGCGCTGGTGTCGCTGGCGGTGAAAATCGGTAAGACCAGGCTGATTGATAATGTGGTGGTGGGGTAGCAATTGTAATAACGAAAAGAAGTAGAAGTATAAGAAGTGTTGCGGAGCGTACCCGACTATTTCGTCATTTACGTCATAGACGAATCGGTTATTCCTTTTTTGAAAGCAAGGCAGCAAGCCCGACAATCCCAAGAATCCCCAAAATGACAGTCATAATTGGTGGAATACCCGTCGCTTCTTCAATATGCTCTAGTGGATGGTGTCGGGGGTCATATTCGTCAATGTGCGCTATGCGTTTGTCTGTGACGTGAACATTATACGGACATCGAGTTCCAAAAAACTGTGCACATTCTGACGTGTCTATGTCACGTGGGAATTCATAATGTTTCCCGTAGGGCGCGCCGATTGCCTTCAACGAGGTTGCGACTTCTCTAGGTGTAATCTTATCTTGTACCACATGTATCATAGCTACCGTCTAATAAATTATACCATGCCCTTTAAATTCAATGTCAAATACCTCTTGACAAAAGAAATAAGGTATGCTAGTATTCCAGTAGGAACAGACGACAAGGGGGCGAGATGGGACAAAAGGGCGAAAAGACGATAATCAAAAAGACGGTTGTAATTCACCCGATAATGGACGACTACATCAGAAAGACGTGGGCTATGCTAATAGAAGAAGGTTATGATGCCACCTATTCATCGGCGTTAAACATGATGCTGCTTATGGCTATTATGGAAACAACCAAAGAAGGCGGCTTAAGCGACGAAACGAGAGACACAATTTGGAAGTTCGCGGAAGACCAAGCGACGATTGGTAAATTGAATTTGCAAGAGCATCTCGCAAAGTTAAGGGAATATTATCAAAAGGAGCGCTAAAGAAGAAGGGGGGAAATAGTTTTAAGAGGGGGCGAAGCCCCCTCTTTTTTATTCCTCCCCCTCTCCTTGTTAAGGAGAGGGGGACACAGGGGGTGAGGTTAATTGACAACTAGACTGATTGATAATGTGGTGCTATAGTGGGGCACTAGGCTGGATAAGGAGGTATTGTTATGACAGTTGACCTTTGGGGCATAATAGGCACTAGCGTTAGTGTAGCGGTAGCTATTCTCGTATATGTGCTCACGAAAAGAAGGACGGAGGAAGTACACAGATGGACACAAAGACGAACAGAAGAAATACTGGAATTTATAGTGAATTTAGTTCCTAGCTCAGCAGTTGACCCAAAAACTGTAAGAAGACTACTAGATGACTATAATAAAACAAAAGAATGGCGAGGGAAAGTATCTAGAAACCCAGATGGCACTTACCATATTGACTGGGAACCATAGAAGACATAAAAATCCCTCTACTCCCTCATCACCCCCATAATCCCCACCATCGCTATAAAGGCAAGACCGGCGCCGAAGAAGAAGGGGGCGGCGGGGCTATAAGCCTGCCATAGCCACCCGGCGAGCAAGCTGGCGGGCAAAAGGGTAAGCCCAACCACCCCGTGATATAGCCCGAAGGCAGTGCCCCGCTTCTCCGCGGGAACCAAATCAGCAACAAAGGCTCGTGCCACCCCTTCTGTCATCCCGTAAAAGACTCCGTAGCAGGCGAAGAGCAGCCATACCTGCCATGGCTCCGATGCCAGGGCAAATCCCAGATATACCAGGGCGTAGATAAACCAGCCCACGGCGATAACCCGCCGCCTCCCCAGCCTGTCCGATAGCACCCCCGCTGGCAGCGAGGTAGCGGCGTAGGTAATATTAAACAGGACGAGCATCAAGACCACATAAACAACCGATGTCCCCAGGTTCTGCGCCCGCAGAATGACAAAGAAATCGCTGGAGTTGCCCAGGGTAAACACCGCCATAATTATTAGAAAAAGCTTGAAGCGGGTATCAAAGCCGCCCAGTCTGATTCGGGGCAAGCGGGTGGCACCGGGTGGGGACTTCCTCTCGTGGACAAAGAACAGCAGCACCACTACCGCCAGCACTGCCGGTACCACGCCGACTAATATCAGCCACTGGTAGGTCTTCAGGCTGAGCTCAAGCCCCCCGCCCTGGACCATATAGATAATTACGGCGGCGAACGCCAGCCCGAGGACGGCGCCGATGGTATCCATCGTCCGGTGCAAGCCAAAGCCCTTCCCCCTTTCTCCTGCCGCCACCGAGTCAGCCACCAGGGCATCGCGGGGGGAGGTGCGGATGCCCTTACCCAGCCTATCGCCGAATTTAATTGCCAGCACGCTAGCCCAGCTCGTTGCCAGATACATAAAGGGCTTAGCCATGGTAGAAATGCTGTAGCCCAGTACCGCCAGAGGCTTGCGCTTTCTTATCCTGTCGCTGAGCCAGCCGCTGAATATCCTGAAGATGGCGTCGGCGCTCTCAGAAACCCCGCCGATGAGCCCGACAACGGTGGTCGCTGCCCCCAGCACATTGGCCAGAAAGAGGGGGACGAGGGTAAAAATCATCTCGGTTGAGACATCGGTCAGCAGGCTGACCATGCCCAGGAAGAAGACATTGGGGTTAAGACCCCAGATTTTCCTGCGCCGCACAGCCAACCAGTATATCACATTAGATGGGGAGGTTTGAGCTTAGTTTTTCTTCCCACCCTCCCGCCCATTGGGCTTTGCGGCTTACCTCTTTTTTCACCTGCCCTCAGGGCGTCTGCGGCTTATTATAGGTTGGATACCCCTCCACCACTAAAATTAGGGAGTATTAGAGGGGCGTCAGCCCCTCTTTCTTCTCTTCCCCCTCTCCAAGAATGGAGAGGGGGATAAAGGGGGTGAGGTTGATTGACAACTAAGTTTCTCACGGCTACAATAAATTCCGAGCCGAGGTAGCTCAGTTGGTAGAGCACTTGACTGAAAATCAAGGTGTCCCCAGTTCGATTCTGGGCCTCGGCACCAGCTAGTTTGAGCTGTAAGCCGAAGTGGCGGAATAGGCAGACGCGACAGTCTCAAAAACTGTTGGGGGGCGACCTCCATGTCGGTTCGAGCCCGACCTTCGGCACAATAGTAATGCCGAGTTGTGTAGTGGTAGCACAGGGGACTTTGGATCCCTTAGCCCAGGTTCGAATCCTGGCTCGGCAGCCATTTTAATAGGCTAATCGTTAATTAATTTTATGACTCCTACTAATCCGCTCTTGAGCTGTGTTCTATTTAATTCAACTAAGCCATGTTCTTTAACTATGCTATCTAAGCCGCCACTGGCAAGATAGTCTTTGAAACTACGGTAATGTTCGCCGCCAGCAAAGAATTCTATCATCTGCGCAAATAACCCAAAAGCACTTTGCGGTAACGGAACGTTGAAATCAACAAGTATGATTATTCCATTCCGTTTGACAACTCTCTTGATTTCTGAAACCACGCTTTTACGTATAAGCCTTGGTTTATCATGTAATCCAAACGATATGGAGGCATAATTAAAATAGCCGTTAGGAAATGGGAGTTCTTTGGCATCAGCGAGTTGAAAAGATGTGGTTAGCAAATCATGTCTCCTCCTATTTTTCAAAGCTACATTCAACATATTTGGGTCATTATCTATTCCTGTAGCAATAATGCCACGTCTTCCATAATCCAGAACTTGTTCGCCAGTGCCACAGCAGACGTCTAGAACGCGGTCACCAGCTTTAATACCCGCAAAGTTGGTGACGAATGCTCTGAGGTCCTTTAACAGCGGGTCTACTAAGTTTGAGTAATTGAATATAAACATCATGATGATTCTAGCACATGCTGGAACATAGTTGGTATGGATGGCACGCATCATTTCAAACATAAGGAAAGCGAAGAGATAACGCTGCATTGCCGTATTGTGCATTTGCTGGTATAATACCTTTGGCTAGGGCTGTGAAAGTTGTGATCTCTTACCGAGTTCATGCAATCTAGGAATCAAGTCGGGTCGCAAAAGGTTTGACATGGTTCCTGAGTCCCCAGCCATTTTGTTTGTCCCCTTGGCCGTTCTTAATGGAGGCTCGGTTATGGGAATCAGGGAAAATGTCCAGAAGCTATTAAGTGAGCTGCCCGACGGGGTGGAGCTGGTGGCGGCGGCAAAGTCAAGGACGGCTAAAGAGCTGCTTGAGGCGGTGGAAGCCGGCGTAAAGATTGTCGGTGAAAACTATGTCCAGGAAGCGGAGAAAAGCTATTCGGTGATAGAAAATAAAGCAAAATGGCACTTCATCGGCTACCTCCAGAAAAATAAGGTGAAAAAAGCGGTATTAATATTTGATATGATACAGACCGTTGATTCTGTAGAGATAGCCCGGGAGATTGACAAGCGCTGCGCTCAGATGGGCAAGGTGATGCCGGTGCTGGTTGAGATAAATAGCGGCCGGGAAAAGCAGAAGTCGGGCGTATTGCCCGAAGATGCCGAAAATTTAATAAAGGCGATTTCAGGCCTGCCCAATATAAAAGTAACGGGACTGATGACCATGGGACCTCGCTTTGGCGACCCTGAGGAGTCAAGACCCTATTTTGTAACCACCAGAAAGATATTTGAGCGGATTAAGGCGCTTGGGCTGCCCAATGTGGAGATGAGATACCTTTCCATGGGGATGACCAATTCTTACCCCATTGCCCTGGAGGAGGGGGCGAACATGGTGAGGATTGGGACTAAAATATTTGAGTAAAAACTTGACTAAGTGAAGCCTTAGAATTAATCTATAATGATGGAATAAATAAGCCATAGTCAGGAGGTTAATTTATATGGCGTACAAGATTACCGAGGAGTGTATTAGTTGTGGTGCCTGTGAGCCAGAGTGTGCCAATGAGGCGATTTCTGAGGAAGGGGAAATCTACGTAATTGACCCCAATAAGTGCACCGAGTGTGTCGGCAATTATGACTCACCGAAGTGCGTTGAGGTTTGCCCGGTGGATTGTTGCGTACCTGACCCAGAGCATAAGGAAAGCCGGGAGCAATTACTTGATAAATGGAAGAAGCTGCACCCGGGTGAAACTCCAGCAGCTACCTAAAAACTGTCATTTGATTTAGACTTCTAAGTAGAGTAATGTTGATACCTTCAGCCGTTCCCCGATAGCTCAACGGTAGAGCGGGCGGCTGTTAACCGCTAGGTATCTAGCGGCAAATAACCTTCTAGAGCCCTACATTCAAACGCTGGCCAGGCAATTGGCCCAGCAGATGTTGGCAAACCTCGCACAAGACTGGGACGGCGGGACGGCCCCTACAGCATTAGATAGTTTGGACGCAGGCATACCCCTGTGGACGGCAAGCCTTAAAGCCAAACGCTACTCGCCCGGAACCATTAAGGGCTATGAGTGGAACGTTAGGCGCTATTTGCAGCATGACCCCAATCCCACACACCTCAGCATTGAGGGCTACATAGCCCGAAGGTTTGATGAGGTAAGCCCCGCTACAGTGGCAGGCGAACGCAAGGCGCTGCGCTCCTTTTTCAAATTCCTCTGTGCAAATGCCCTAATACCCGCCGACCCAACGGCCAACCTGGAGTCCTTTAGGGTGACTTACAGCGAGCGTGAGCTGCCCAGCAAAGAGGATATTCTTAAGTTGCTGCAAGGCGAGTGCTACCGCGAGATGGATACGCTCAAGTTTAGGACAATGGTCTTGCTATTGGCAAACACGGGCTTAAGGTTGGGTGAGGCGTGTGCAATCAAAAAGAGTGACATTAACTTTGAGCACCTTGAAATCAAGGTTATGGGCAAAGGGCGCAAGCTGAGGACAGTGCCAGTATCGCCCCATGTGGCGCAGGCATTAAGTACTTGGCTTAAGCATGCTGGACATAGTGAGGGTCTGTTCCCCGGTAACAATGCTAACGGCTATTGGGATACGGGGAGTTTTGAGAAGACCTTTAAGCGACAGTGCAAACGTTGTGGGGTTAAATCATCTTTCACCCCGCATGCCCTACGGCATTACTTCGCAACGCATTGCTTAAGGAATGGGGCACCGATTCAGGTTGTATCCAGAATTTTAGGACATGCCTCAATCGCCATAACGGTGGACACTTACACACATATTGATAAGGAAGAGATGCACGAGACACACCAAAAGTTTAGCCCGTTTGCCACGTTGTGCTAGAATCTGGGCAGAAATAGGTTAGCGACTGACCAATAACAAGAGCCCTGGGGCAGCTAAGAGCTTGTTGCTTGGAGCTAACATTCTACCACACAGCATGTCATTATTTACTGGAAAAAAAAGTTATGGGCCGGGGCAAAAACGGCATATCCCCGGCGTTTTGAGGGGTAGGAGGGATAATTATAGAAGCAGGCCAACAGCTGTATGGTTGTTGGTCTCTATCGTGTAACTTATAACAATAAAGTTTAATAGAATAATGGTTTGCTGAATCCGGGGATAAAAAGGAGTGGATTTAAGGAAATGCCAATAGCTGAAAATTGGACTATAAGCAGGCCGAAAACAACTTTACCGCCATCTGGCAAGATTTACGGTAGGCTCAGGCAAATTAACGCTTGCTATTTGACACCTGTCACTTGGTGAGCTAGAATAAAATAGCCTTATGGTTAGCGAGAGCAGCGTCAATTTAGGTGAAGCAATCAAGCGGCAGAGGGTTGCCATAACACTGACAGTCCGGGATTTGGCTGCGATGTCGGGGGTGTCTCCGTCACACCTTGGGCGGATAGAGAGGGGAGAGCGCTATCCTTCAGCCCGCGTCCTGCGCAGAATCGCCAAGCCCCTAGGCTTTACCGAGGATGAGCTGTTTACCTTGGCTGGTTACCTATCCCCTAATTCCTCTGGCGTGGCTGAGGCCGACACAGCGTATGGTAGGAACAGGATAGACCCCCATGTGGCTGGCATGCTTGCCCGCGAGCCGGTTGAAGTGCAGCGTGCCCTCATCGCCATCCTCACTATCCTGAAGAATATAGCTCAAGTTGTAAGCAAAGAATAGGCTTGGTCAGCCTATTCTTACCAGCATATAAAATGACAATAGCTGTTTGTTGCAAATTATCGCGCTGCGCTAAGAGCCTAATATAGGCTGATGATACCTATCAGCTTTCCTGGCAGGCTTCTTCTCGGCAGTTTTGCCCTTGCTGGTTTTGCCAGTCGCCACTGGTAGTTCAACAACGAAGGTAGTACCTTCTCCTAACTGGCTTTTTGCATGTATCTTACCGCTATGCTCCGTCACGATACCGTGACAGATACTAAGCCCCAAGCCAGTGCCTCCCTTATCCGCCCGAGTACTAAAAAAGGGAAGAAAGATTCTATGGAGGTTCTCCTTTGCAATTCCTGGGCCGTCATCAGAAAACACAATCTGCACGTAGCCTTTATTTTTGCAAGTTTTTATTGCGAGTGTCCCTCCCTGATGCGCTTCAACCATGGCCTGCTCAGCATTCAAAACGATGTTCAAAAAAACCTCTTGGATTTGGTGGGAATCAGCCTTTACCTTGGGAAGGCGGGGAGTCAGATCGGCCACCACCTTGATGTTGCTAGTCTTCAATTCGTAAGCCCTTAATTCCAAGGTTCTTTGAAGTATATCGTTGGCATCACAATCTTCCTTGCGGGGTTCTCGGCGGCGGGCGAAGGTCAGCAGGTTTTGTACTATCCTTGCTGCACGGAGGGCCTCTCCGCTGATTCTCTCTAGGTCCTGAGTGAGGCTTTTATTACGGCTTTTCTTGAGAACGCGCTGGGAGAACCCCAGTATCGCCGTCAGCGGGTTGTTAATCTCGTGGGCAACCCCAGCAGCCAGCTCGCCAATAGCCGCTAGACGGCCAGACTCATAGAGCTCTTGCTGCAGCTCCTTCTCTCTCTCCTCCACCTGCTTGCGCTCAGTGGTGTCAGTATATATTACATACGCACCAACGATTTTATTGCCAAACTGCATAGGGAAACCAAGTATAGAAACATCTACTAGGCTGCCATTCTTACGCTTCCTTACCGTCTCTAGCCGAATCACCTCACTATTGAAACCAACCTCAGACAAGGCAGACGCTTCCTTCGCACGGTCTTCAGGGACGATAGTATCATTGATGAACCGACCTTTGATTTCCTCAGCTCGGTAGCCAAAAAGCTTCTCAAATCCCTTGTTGATGTTAACAAACCTATCATCAGCATCCACCCAAGCAACGGCATCAGGGGAGTTATCAAAGAGCTGCTGGAAGTGGGCTTTTTGATGCTCTAGCGCTTTCTCCACCCGCTTGCGCTCCCTCACTTCTTGCCGACTTTCGTTGTATAGTCGTGCATTTTCCAATGCTATGGTCATCTGACTGCTCAGGGCTGTAAGCAGTTGCTTCTCTTCGTTGGAATAGGGCTGCTGAGAAAGCTTTTGCCCTAAAACCAATATGCCAGATAATTGAGCCGGGCTAGTCTGGATTGGGATATAAAGCTTTGCTTCCATTTGTTCAAGGTTGTTCTTTTCTCTGAGTGACAGGCTCTGCAATTGAGGAACAATATCGAACTCTTCAGAGGATAGGATACTCTGCTGAAGCTTTAACCATTTAATGAGAGGGCTCCTGCTCCTCAGCACAACTCCGGAGGGAGGACTGTCCAAACCGGTAGAAGATACTACAATAAAACCGTTATCGCTTTCAGAGGGTAATAGAAGGCTCACACTCGGGGTATGCAGTGCACCGCTAACCAGTTGAGTCAAGGTAGAGCTTAACTCCTTAAGGTTTATGACACTTTGAGCCTTCTGGCTGAACTGCTGCAGTGCTTTGAGATAATCATATCTATCTCGGTAAAATAGCCTATCCACGAAGTTTTGTGCCCAGCTGTATAGCGGCCGCAGAAGAATAGCTAGTACTAAGATGATGATAGGATGTACCCACCATGATTCCAGTATTGGCCCAAAAATGAAATGCAGCAAGTACAATATGCTTACATAGGGCACTGCTATTATGAGACTCACCAAGAGGTAAACTAAGCTTTTCCGAAAAACAAGGCGTATATCCAATAGATGGTACTTCAGAATGGCTATGGTGCATATAATGCAAAATATCAAGTTGCTCCAAATGGAGGTCGGCGGCAAGTTGGTGAAAGTATCGAGAAACGCACCCAACACCGGGAACAGCATCGCCACGAGAAGATACAGCAAGCGGTTCTGTTCCTCATCAGAATGCGAAGCGCGGTAGCGCTTGACCAGATTGTATGCTGATCCTCCGACGATAAAGAGACCGGCCAGGCTTATTGGCAAGAACACAGGACCGGCAACGGGAGCGTAGCCATAGTCTTCCACTCGCACCTGTTGCATTAGTAGGTCTGTTGGGCTCAGGGCGATAAATATCGCCGTCAGAATATATGCCGCGGCAAGAATACCTCTTTGGCCTCTGACGCCGGTATAAACGGCAGTGAAGTGATAAAACAGCACGTATGCAAAATACGCAATTGCCGGGAGGGGTTTGTCCCAAAGGAGAGCGTGCTCTACATTGGCGCTTGACCTCATGCCAAAAATCAACAGGCTCCATATAGCTATAGTTATAAGGAAACCACAGAAAAGCGGACTACCGATGCTGCGGCGAGCACTGCGCCATACGACAGCTGCCAGGCTGAGGCTGACCGCTGCGGCAAGCAACGGCGGAAGTAAATACGATGCATTATAAATAAGGCTCAATGTTTCTCCCTACCCGCCTCACTCAGTTGGAGGATACGTTCAATGACTGGCTGTGGGGGATTAATATGTGTCGGCTTGAGATGGGCCAGCTCAGCTCCCTCCCTCACTTTTTCATCCGTATACTTCTGGAAGGTGCTCGGTGAGAGCAAGGTTACCCTAACCGGCAGAAGTTTCAAATAAGCATCTATGTCTTTATAGTCAGTATCAATTAGCTTGAGTTGCTCATCGACCATGGCAGCTATTCGAACAGAATCCTTATCGCCCTGCTTTCCCTTCAACTCAAGGTAGAGGTGTAGATAAGTCTGGCTGCCCTCATACTCCTTGTGCGCTATCCAGTCAGTGTACTGTATTTCTGTATTCGCAATAGCTTGCCAGATGGTCTTTTCATCCAGCTGGGTGAGACCGGCGAGGTCGATAGTCTCGCCAACCCGACGCTGAAAAACTATGTGAGGGAGGTTGATTCCCGTCTCCACGTCTTTAAGAGCGACTACTTTGATAATATCCTTCATCCGGTATCTGAGGAGTGGCAAACCATATAAGTGGGTGATAACGACTTCATATGACTTGCCTTCCTCAAGCTCGTCAAGAAGCACAGTTGATGCTTCGTTGTCAGGCTCAGCGTGGGCACCCTGGGGAATAAACTCGAGAAACAGAAGGTCAGGGAAGAACACCATCCATTTTCTGTTCCATGTTTGAGCGGCGATGTAAAAAGACTCCGCACAAGCATAGAACTCGTAAGGCTGATTCCCCCAGTAATGGGCGATATCGTCTTTGTAGATAGCCGTATCTAACCCGCTTGTCATTATTGCTTTGGTTGACCATAAATCCTTGGGCAAAATCGGCCTTTTCTCCCTCCTAGCGCGTAACCAGGCTTTGACTAGGCGAGACAATATCGCGGGGTGTAGCATCGCTGGTGATAACTTGACCGTTCGTGCTTGGCCACTCAACTCCTCGCCCATTTTGACCAAGATGCTGGCGAGAGAGAATATGGCGTCTACTCCTTCCTTGAGAGCTTCTTGAAACCCTAGGCGCAGACTATCGCGCATTCCGAGGTTTTCCGTATCCTGAGGATGTGGCATGTGATGAAAGGATATTCGCTCGGTAACTGCTTGAAATATTGAGCCTGACGCGTATGGGGGAGGAGGCGCAACAACAAGCGCTCGGAACCCCGGCGATACATTGACTTCGCCCTTATGATTACATGAGGCAAGAATTAGGCAAGCTAAACTACACTTTACTGCCTTGTCGATGTACTCTCTGCTGGAGGGAAACCACTTGAACCGGCCTCCCTTGCCAGACGAGTGGCACCATGAGTGAGGCTTTATTGTTAGAGCATCTTCCTGCCTTTCGCTCAGGTAAGGCTCATAGTCATCATAAGTAGTTAGCGGCACTATCCGGCGGAATTCCTCCACGCTTTTGGGCTTTCGGTTATTCATAATCTTCTTGCCAAGGAGGCTATCGGATACCCGCTCTATCTGGTCCATCAAGAGTTCTTCCTGTATATCCATGAACTCATCGATAGACAAATCTAAAAAACCACAATACCTCTGCCACAGCTTAGCTTCAGTTAAATCCTGGAAATATTTATCCTCAGAAAGCATTTGATTGTCCTCCTTGAGTTACTTTTTACCATAAACTATGAAATCTTGATAGATTGTGTACTCCTCTATCTGGCAGTTTCCAACTGTTGATTTGGTCAGCATGGCTTTCAACTCGCTACGTGAATAAGATTTCCGCTTTGGCCGGAAAAGAAGCGGTAAGTAAACAATGCCCGCCAGCATTTGCGCCAAGCATTCCAAGAGGGCTATCGCACGGTGCTTTCCTAAATTGATGCTGTGACGAACGCTATCGCTTAGCAGACCGATGCCCAACCTTGGGCCTTCCTTGGCCGAGGGATAGGTTATGACGAACTGTCCTCCGGGCTTCAGTACCCGAAGAATTTCACCAGTAACCTTCTTATTTTCTTGCGCAAAATCCATGACATGAATGCACAGCACCTTGTCAAAGCTTCCATCTGTAAATTCTAAATGTCGTGCATCCATGATTAATAGCTCGATTTTCTTACCTAGTGCTAGTGCTTTCCTGTGCGCTCTCTGTAACGCCGTGCGTGAATAGTCAACCCCGATGATACTGACATTCCTGTTCCCGTGTAAAATGTGGAGAATTTCGTTTCCGGTACCGACACCTACACATAGGACTCTGTCTTTGTCCTTGAAATCTAGCTTACCAATACACCTATTTTGTAAGTGGTGATAACGACTGAATCGGCCGGTGACAAAATCGTAAACGGGGTTATAAGCATAATTAAAATAAGCCTGCATCAGTTTCCCACTAGTGTTCATACTACCCAAACCACTATAAGCTACTGTAGCAATCCTGCTATGATTGCTGTTCGGTAACTTGGAGAAAAACATTGACAGCAGAAACAATGTCCGAATCACTGAAAGGCTTATTCATGACACCAAAAGGACCTTGAACCAAGGCCCGCTTCATGATGTCACTGCCAGGATAGCCGGTGATGATAGTCACCATGGCTTTGGGTCTTATGAGTTTAAGCTGTCGAAGGAACTCGGCACCGTCCAATCCGGGCATCTTCAGGTCAACAAATACCAAATCAAAATCCGTTTGTTTTGCGAATTCCAATGCTTCAGAACCACCACCAACCGCTACTACTTTGTGCCCAAGCTCCCCTAGGGTCTCTTCGAATAGCGCCCGAATCTGCTCTTCATCATCAACAACAAGGATATTGGCTACGGTCTTGGCTGAGCTTCGATGTAACCACTCGTCAATCGAGGTCTTGTTGAATCTCCACTGACGGCCGACCTTATTCGCGGGAATCTTGTCCTGCCTCAGCAGTCTATAAACGGTCGTCTTGGTGACCCGCAGATAATCGGCGACCTCTTCTAGAGTCATAAGCTCTGCCATGCCATCTTCTCCATCTCAGTTTGGTCTGTGACCTGGCGTCTGCCTATTCAGTAACTCCGTCATGCCAAGCATGACTTGTGCAAGCGGATTTCTCTTCAGTTTAGTCAGCGATGATTCCATTGTTTCCCTTCCCTGGGAATAAAGCCTTGTCCTCATCTCTGCCCATTCGCGAACACGTTCTTCAGGTATGCCGAGGTTAATAGCTATACTAGCCGCTTCCTCCGTTACTATTTCTGGCCAACTTATATAATTATTATACCGTGCCTCCACCCCATAGGCTATAGCATCCATCTCCGGGAACTCTTTAGTTGCGCGGTTATGTCGCTTGGCATTACGCAGTGGTCCGACGTCACTCCCTGGCATGCCCCCCTCTCCAGCTTCCAGCGCTATACGTATGCTTTTCTCAATTCTGTCTAAGTTGAACGGTTTGATGACGTAGTCCCAGGCTCCCAATTTGAGTGCCCGAACCACAGTATCGGCCTCATTGATAGCCGTTACCATGATGACCGTGACGTCACGATACTCCGAACGTATGGTCTGCAACAGGTCCATGCCAGATATTTCAGGTAATCTTATGTCCAGCAAGACCACATCGAAGTGACGTGCTATCAGTCTCGACAGGGCAGTATTGGCATCTAAGGCTGTTGTACACATGAAGCCCCGGTCAGTTAGCTCTTCATGAAGAAGGTCACAAACCACCTGTTCATCGTCAACTATGAGAACGTTGGGCTGCTGGCAAACCAATTGCTATTCCCTCCTTTCTTTATTAATGATGAAAAGAGACAATTAAAGCTAATTAAAGATTACTAAAGATAATTAAAAATGTCAAGAGGGCTTTCTGTTTGGGGCTAACTTTTTACAGGTTATTTAACCCCCTATTTATCATTATTTACCAGAAAATTGATATTGACCGCCCCCTCAAAATACCATCCGCCGCCGCGCACCGGGCCTCCGTTGATAATTTTTGTCCACGCCTGGTCAAAGGTATTTTCTCGAAATTTCAAGCCATCAACCTGTACATAAATGGCGCCATCTCGGCGTGTCGGGGAATATTTAGCCACACAGCTAAGGGCGGGGGGAGAGGGGCGGGCTACCCTACCTAGCCCTAAGAGCGCCAGATTGCGTTGTCATGGATTGCAGGCCTATTGTAGGTCATATGCAAGCTAGATAGAATAGGGTTCATAGATTTGCTCACGTCTTGACTTATCATCACGTAGTTTTCCACTACAGACCCCTGCAGACCTATCTGTAGAGGTCATCTAGTTCCTCTCTCCGCGCCTGTCAGCTTATACCTAGCACCGGGTCGCACGTTGCAATGGCTAGCCCCCCCGCCACCCCGGCGCCCTCAACACGTGGCCGCCCCTTTAGCGGGCACTTATCACAATTTGCTGTGCCCCCGCTAACACCTAGGGCATCAGCTAGTGGCTGTATATTAAATATTAACATACTAGTATCTAGAGAGGAGGGGAGAGGGGGAAGGTTACAGTTTTGGGGGCATTTTTGACCTCCTTTCGTAGCTGTCTTTTGGAATGGGTACTCGTTTTTTCGAGTTTTTGGGTACTCGTGGGTACTGAATGGACAGTGGTTTTTTGAGGGTTTTGGGCAGTCGTGAGCAGGGTGTGGGCAATGTCTGGCGCAGGGTTGGCGCAGGCCGTGGGCAAAAAAACCGCTATACCCTAGCTGGATGATTTCGCTCCGGCGCTCGAATGTACTCCTTTGGCACAGGGTTGGGGCCGCCCCCTGCAAAATTTCGCTATACCCTCATTTTCTGTGCCTAGATGATTTTGGTCCGGTGCCGGATGGTGCCACCTTTATGCCAGCTCGGGGCAGGCCTTGGGCGGGCGCCCCGAGCATGTAACAAGCTGTGAGATTGAATGAATGATTGAGTTAATGGGTTACTAATGTTTAACGTTAATACTTAATACTATATATATATTTATATATTCATACAGGAGGGGGGCCCGAGCCTTGAAAGGTTACACAAAAGGTTACAGCAAAGGTAACAAAACATCACAAAAAACTCGCTACTCCCTAAATTAAAGCTGCTGATTTTATGGATTGATAAGGGGCGGTAGGGGTTGGAAGCCCTGCTCCCTAGCCAATGTCTCTAAATGCGACGACAATTGCAGCAGCCTGCGGTAGTTTTTCATGGTGGGCAGGTCTTTGCCCTGCTGCCACCGGTAAAAGTGAGGACGACTGATTCCCAGTTCCTTTGCCAAATTTGTTTTTGTTATTCCGAGGTTGCCAGCAAGCTCAACTACGCTGTCCATAAGCGACAGTACCCGCCTCCACCGTTCAACCCTTGCCACGGGGGGCAATTCCTTACCTTCCTTAACTGCGATTTGGTCTTCAATGAGCCCCCAGTCAATACCGCTAGTCATATTGCTTAGCCCCTGCCTTTAGTGATAAGACTTTTACCTTGGGACTTGTTGAGATTTGTGCCCACAGTAACCTGGCTTTAGCCTTGCGTTGCATTGCTCCTCTTCCTTTCAATGTAGCGTCGTCTATTTTCATAAGCACACTGGCGGCAACGGCGATAGCCCTTACCATCAATCAAAGGATTGTCCTCATCGTACGGATGCCCTTTTGTGCATTTTGTCCTTGAAATAGTATGGAGCTTAGAATGTTCAGTACAATTTAGAGGTAGCAAGTGGCGAGGATTGACGCATGCTCTATTGTTACAGATATGGTGAAGCTCCATCTCCGGTGGTATTGCACCATAATGAAGTTTCCATGAGTAACGGTGAGGGTATTCTACTTTCCGTTTCCTCCCTTCGCGCACGCTGAATTGGCCGTAACCTCTGTCAATTAAGCTACCCTTCCACTGCCAGCATCTACTAGAGATACCAGACATTAGGGGGCCGTTCTTATCCACTTGTTTCCAAAAACGTTCTACCTCTGTCATTCTCTACAGTTGACAAAGCCTACCATTCACGCAACCAGCTCCATCCCCCTTTCGAATACTAAAACCCTTGAGTCGTCTGTCTCATCCGCCTATTTCCCACTACAGGGTTCAGTTATTATGCCCTTCTCCAGCTCCGACGCCAGGCAGCTTGCCTGATAACTATGGCCTCTGGGGTTCTCTACAATCCACTCAGAAGAACTTCATTTCTAGGCTTTTGGGAAATAACCTATAGACATATAGAGCAGCCAATCCGCTTATGATTTGCCGTTCCATTCTGTTATGCAAAGGCTGCACCACAACTTGCATCGACACCAGCTTACTAATGTCTTCCTGCCCAATCCTCTCGAGCTCTTCCCTTACTTTTATCGTCTCCTTTGATGGCTCATTAGATTCTGATAATCTCATAATGGGACTATGCTGTGAAAGGTGATAATCAACCGTAACTTGCATTAGCCATTTCTCCAAAGCTTGAGACGGTTTATGGATACCCGCCTCAAGCTGAGCGAGGTATGACCGGTTAATCCCGGCCAACTTCGCTAGCTCTCGTTGGGTAAGCCCCACCGCTCTCCTTAGCTGTCTTACCATTTCCATTTGTTAGAAATTATAACAAATATTGCAATACCTTGTCAATTCCTTTGGCTGGTTCTCTGGTTTCAAGTGGCGGAAAAAAATCGAGCTATAAACCAAAAAGTTGCTGGCTTGACTCTTAAATTTATCCCCCTACCCCATCAGAACGCCGACGATATGCCGTTTTGGGGCCAGGGCATAATTACTTTTCAGGTAAGTAATCTTTCTACGAGGGGGCACAATCTACTACTGTGTCAGCTGAGTGGCTACGTATGCGGCTAGTAAAATAAGTGCAGTCACGAGAACGAGAAAGGCGAACTCAAGAGGCGAAGGAATAAGGTCGAGCATAAATGTCCCGGCTGGCCAGGAACTCCTGGCGACATTTAGCGCGTCATTAAACTGTGGAGTTAATGCAACCGCGAACACTACGAAAATAAATAGTAACACTAGCCCTGCCATAGTCTAATTCTACCATATTCAGGGAGCTTCCGCCAAAAGCCAACTGCGGATGTCCCTAATCTAATACCCCTGGTATCTCGGCTTACCTGTTACACAGGAAAAGTGAGGCCAAAGGAGTTTGCAGTCCCATAATCTGTGCTATAATCGGCATACAAGATACTTGCTTTATGAATAAGATACCTATCATCAGCCTTTTCAGTGGATGCGGTGGGCTTGACCTGGGCTTTAAACATGAGGGCTTTGAAATAGTTGTTGCTTTCGATATAAGTGAGCCTACTGTAAAAACATACAATTTCAATCATAGTGGTCAAGTGGCTAAAGTGGCTGACCTCACTAAATTGGATGGCAAAGGCATCTTTCGCCTAATAGAGGCTAATCATCCTGGAGTTTCCCCCCGTGGGGTTATTGCGGGACCACCTTGCCAAACCTTTTCACAAGGTAATGTACATAGCCATGAGGACGACATAGGGCGTAGTCTGCCAAGACGATTTGCTCAGATTTTAAAACAGCTTAATAAATACTACAGCCTTGATTTCTTTGTTTTCGAGAATGTGCGTGGTATAACTTTTAATAGGCACGAAAAAGAATTTTCTAGGTTCCGGCGCCTATTCAAGCAAGCAGGATTTATACTATTTGAAGGTCTGTTAGATGCTCAATATTTTGGCGTACCACAAAAACGACCGCGTGTATTCGTGGTTGGGATTAATAAGCATAGGTATCCTGGTTTAGAGTTCCAGTTTAGGCAGTCAGAACGAAGTCGCGTTGCAACTGTGGCAGAAGCTATTCGCGGACTACCTGAGCCAAAATATTTCCAAAGAAACTTGAAACCTAGTGATATACCGGTTCACCCAAATCATTGGACCATGAAACCTAAGTCAAGGAAGTTCTACAATGGTTCGCTAGTGGAAGGTCAAAATGGCGGAAGGTCTTTCAGAGTTCTCTCTTGGAATAAGCCAAGCTGGGCAGTGGCATATGGTAACCGCGAAATTCATATCCACCCATCAGGTAAGAGAAGGCTAAGCATATATGAAGCAATGCTATTACAGGGCTTTCCAAAGAGATATCAGCTACTTGGTACACTGACTGAACAAGTGAAGCAGGTGTCTGATGCTGTACCCCCCCAATTGGCAGCAGCATTGGCAAGGTCTGTGCGCCAGTTTCTCGAAAATAATACAGATAGTCTAGGGGGCACTGGAATTGGCGACTACTCTTCTAACGGAAGAAAGTAAGGTTGAACTTCAGGAACGATTGTTTGATTGGTTTGAGCAGAACGGTCGTAATTTCCCTTGGCGCTCACAGCCAAGCCCTTATGCTGTTCTTATTGCTGAAAAGCTATTACAGCAGACAGCCGTAATAGATAAGTTGGTAGAGGTCTATAACAGAATAGTAGATACCTACCCAACCCCCAGATTCCTCGCTAATGCAGACATTTCTACATTGGAGGATATTATCCAGCCATTAGGACTCGGGTACCGGGCCAAGGAACTTCGTGATATGGCTAATGAATTGATAGTAAGACATAATGGTGAAGTGCCAAGAGACCTGAAAAAGCTAATTGAATTGCCTGGAATCGGTGACTATACAGCGCGGGCAGTCCTGAGCCTAGCGTTTGGCGAGGATATGCCAGTCGTTGATACAAATATTGCTCGTTTCTTATACCGTATGTTTGGTCTGAAGGGGACTTTGCCTTCTAATCCCGCGCGAAAGAGAGCCTTAATCGAACTAGCAGGGAGGCTTATCCCAAAGGGGCACGCTAGGAATTTCAATTTGGCCCTTCTAGACCTTTGTGCACAAGTTTGTAAGGCTAACAAGCCACAGTGCATAGAATGCCCTGTAAGACCGCATTGTGCTTATTATGCGAAAGGAGGATTACAATGCCCATAGGTGAAAGGCGACCAACGCTTCAATCAGCTGGGTGGGTGCGAGATATGTATGTATCAGGCCAGCTAGATTTAGACCCACCCTACCAACGACGAAGTACTTGGAACATGGATTTCAAGCAATTCTTTATAGACACAATCCTGAGGAACTATCCTATCCCTCCAATATTTATGAACATTGAAACGCTGGCAGGTGGCAGGCAAATCTACCACGTAATAGACGGAAAGCAACGGCTATTATCAATAAACGAGTTCCTGTCAGATGTATTTCCTATATCTACCGAATCATATAGCACACCAAGCATGTCCGGTAAGTACTTTAGCCAACTTGAGGAAGACACGCAAAAAGGCTTCTATGGATACTTTATACCATTCGAATTTTTTACTGACTTACCGGGAGGAGAGGTCGTTGAAATATTTGGCCGTTTCAACAGAAATGTAGCTAGATTAAACGCACAGGAACTTAGACACGCTATGTGGAGTGGCAGATTTATCACTCTCATGGAACAACTGGCTGACGAACCCTTTTGGGAACAGCTCCAATTTTTTGGCAAGGCTGCTCGTCGCCGGATGAAAGATGTTGAATATGTGTCAATATTATTTTCACTCATAATGCATGGCGTTACCGAAGGTGATGACCTTGACACCTATTATGCCGATTACGATGACGAAATTCCTGACGTTAATGCGCACTTGGGAAAATATAATTCGCTGAAGAATATGACTAACAGACTGCAAGACTTGATAAAAGGAACCCGTTTTGGAAATCTTGCTGACTTCTATAGTCTATGGTCAGCATTACTAAATTCTGTCTCCACACCAGATGCTATAGAATACAAGGCTACTATGAAGAACCTAGCCTCTTTCGCAGGTAGGGTGGACGAAGTGCCCAAACTGGAAGATATCACACAGGCTGATGAAGATGCTTTGGCTTATTCACGGGCAGTTAGAGCTGGAACGACTAAGCAACCAAATAGGGAGACCCGCAAACAAAAAATTCTTAAATACATAGTGTGTAAATGACTATTCCTAGCCAATTACAAAGCCAATATAACAAAGTATACCCGACTCTAGAGAAGCTACAAAGTAGGTGTGACTTGCTACTGGAAGGGGTGGCAACGTCGGCGGGTGGCAGATATTACAGCAGAATAAAGCCTATAGAAAGTCTACTACTGAAAATTGAAAAAGATGGTAATAAGGAACCTTTTCGTGAAATCAATGATTTGTTTGGCGCAACTATTGTGGTTAATAATAGCCTGTTATTTAGTACTGTTGAGGCAGAATTGAGCAAGATATTTAACATAGTAGACGGACTGACGCCGAAGAGCAAGCCGCCGTACGAATTCATGTATGATGATTATCACCTTATATTACAGCTTAAGGAGGAACCTGGTCGAGGTGAGCTGGAGCTATCTCGCTTGAAGTTTGAGCTACAGCTGAAGACGAGTATGCAAGATGCCGCATCTATGATTGCGAGGGAACTTGAATATAAACCGAAGCGATTGTCATGGTTACGTACGCGAATAGCTAGCAGAATACGAGCATTAGTGGAAATGGTGGATGACCTGCTTGATAGGCTCGCTGGCACAGAGGAATTATATGAACCAGAATATGAAGTGTTCCAGCACCGAAATCAGATTATTGAAATACTGGAGACTATGTTAGCACCCCAACAGCTACCGGAAGACAAGCGTCGGCTTGCTATTACTGTAGAGCAGTACTTAAATCTGTGTCGGCCAAAAGTTACAGTGGAACAGTTCAAACAGGTGCTGGAAAAGGATGAGTACACAAGGATAAGGGGAGCCGTCTCTTTAACCGCAGCCGGCAGTGCTTTTCTGGTGCTTTTTATGGAAGAGAAATTGGCAAAGTCAAAGGGAAACCCTGCAAGCCTAAGAGGAAAATGTCGTTTCCTCATTACCAACGAAATGGTCGAATTCTGCCCGGTTCTAAGAAATGTACCCAAGGTACGGTCAGTTCTTCTCAGTTCAGAAGACTAATACTGACATTATAACCTCCAGCTGAGTTCTGGCCTCAAATAGTGAGCCATTCCCTTTATGGCTCGCACGCCAAATATGCTGTTAAAGTCCGGCGGCGTCATTGTGTCCCCACTCCTGTCTAGAAAAAGGCATATAATCAAAGATAATTGGCAATAATCATCGAAATCACTAGTCATCCGTAGCCCCAGCTTGGCCTGTCACTGACCTTTCGAGAAGGTCGCCTGTAGTCTGAGTTGCTCCTATGTTTACCTTTAGGTAAGATTCAGATAGCAAGGAGGTGATGCGATGGTGAGGGTTAAGCTGCCCAGGCTAAAATGCCTGCGCTGTGGGCACGAGTGGATACCACAGCAAGAGGAAGTCAAAATATGCCCCCGGTGCAAGACCAAGCACTGGGATACGCCCAAAAAGGATAGGCAAGGTAAGAGACCAGCAACCAAAAGTTAGCCCTAAGGAGGAAAATCAATGAAAAACAAACGAGACATCGAACCACTAACCCAAAGGTCGCTGGTTCGAATCCAGCCCCCGCTACCAATTTTAGGCATCAAGTGCCGCTATGGCGGAATTGGTATACGCAGTAACTTGCCAAGTTACTGAGCAAAGCTCATAGGGGTTCGAGTCCCCTTAGCGAAATTACTAGCCTTCCTATATGGAAGGCTTTTTGTTTGTATAAGTTTTCCTATTACCATCACCACCAAATATGCCTAACATACCAAAGCAGAGTAGTCAGCCTTCGCCTTTTATTCTATAATGCAGGTATGTTCAATCCAAACGCACCACTGGCGATATTAGGATTAGTACTAAGCATATCTGGCATAATAGCAGGTGGTTATTTACTACTTGAACGGCTTTTTAGCAGCAAATTATTTTCTATATTCCTAATATTCACTCCTAACTTCCTACAGGCTATATTTCCACACGATCCTGCCATAACTTGGTTTAGAATTCGCTCGAATAGGAATTTATATGACAGTTGGGATGTGTCTTTTATTTATTTTTTATTGCTTCCAATCATATCAACTGCGATGATAGGATTTTGGGCGTTCCTAGTGTTGAGAATATGCGGAGTCTATGATCTCGGAACGTCTTGGCTAACTTTTTGGTTTGTTATGCTTTGTCTCAATTATATGTGGTCGGCGGTAAACCAGTATGCTATAGAAATCAAGGCTAAGCATAGAAAAGCTAGCGTCAAGCGTATAAAAGGATACATAATACAAGACCCAATAGCTACTCTCAAAAAATGGTTGTCTTATTTCTTTCGCAACTGGATAAAGGCTCCCCTTACTGCTCTAGAACTGCTATTAATCGTTGTTTTATTTATATTATTACACTGGCCTGCTTGGTTATTAAGGGGTGTCAGTAAAATACAAATTAACCTAAACGACGCTAATGCCCGCAAATATTACTATACTGGATATATGGTCGTATTTCTTGCGGCAGGTCTTTTATTGATGTTCTTTTTCGACTGATTGGAGATATCGAAGCTAAAAGGTTGCCGCCTCTTCCACGGTGACCTTCACCAGGTGCTTGACCTCTATCTTCCTGGCGGCAAACTCCGCTGACATTGAATCAAACAGCTCGCCGCTATCCAGAATCTCCGCCCTCCCCCAGCCCCCACTACCAATTGAATTTTAGGGGCACAGCGAAAAGGCTATGCCTTTTTCTTTTACTTGGGTAGGGTTGTCAATGGTAGGGATTAGTAAGTTGTCACTAAAGAACATTATCTCAGCCCCTTTATAATGGTCGGCAGCACTGTAGTTAAGCTGATAAGGCAAAATTCGATATCGTTGATACATACCTCTTATTTCTGGGGTATCATCGTATGAGATGATCCAATTTTGGTGTACATCGCAAACTAGATTTGATATTGTTAAGTGGTCATCAAATGAGTAATGGTTCTCGTATAAACCACTACCTTTGGTGTAGTATGGTGGGTCTAAGTAAACAACTGATTGTAATGGAAGCATGGGAATTATTTTAGCAATAAATTCCGCAGCATCTTGGTTATATACGGTAATATGGTCGCCAAACCTTGATATTTTCTCTATTCTAGAGATTAAGCTAGTTTTATTATAACGGGCATCAAGTTTCCAAGGGCCATCTTGATTTTTACCCCCAATTACACCACCAGTAATAATGCCTGAGCGATTCGTTCTATTTAAAAAGAATGTGGAAAAGCCAAGCTCTAATGTTGAGTGTTGTTCAGGATGCGCTTGGACTTCCTTCTGCCTAAGCCAATTATCTATGTTAACGGGAGTATCATAGATAAGACAGCACATGTTATCCGTATCTTCTAATACTACCTGCCAAAAAGCATATATAGACTTATTTAGGTCATTGATATGGATATGACTTGCATATCCGCTGAATAATAAATGGAGAGCAATACCTGCCCCTCCGGCATAGGGCTCTATGTAGTGTCCGTTTATGAGGTTATTTTCTTCGAAAACCAACCTCATAAAGTTAGCTAATTTACTTTTACCTCCAGGGTAGCGAAGAGGTGTTAAATATCTCATAATGCTTGATTATGGCCACATAGCCTTAAAGAATTTTTCAAAGTTATCCCAAGTTAGCTTCAAGTCATCTGATTTAGGAGCGAGATTGGGATTATGAACATAAGCATTTAGGGTATTTGTTGAGACTAGGTTGTCTGGAGTAGAACAAGCAACTCTAACAGGCTTGAGCTCATCCCTAGACATAAGTTTGTTGGATTCCACATAATTGGCAACTTCCCTAATCTTCTTAGCTAAACTGTCATTTTGATGAAATGTAATATTTTTTGTTGTCGCAAATTCCTCAACGCTGAGTTCAAGAAAAACACGAAATGTTATAGCGCAAGCGTTCTCAAAACCTTTAACTTCAAGACCTCGTAATTCCCTATAAATCTTATTAATACGGGGGGCATGTTTGATTCGCAAAACACAACTGGATGGTATAAGCGTCGGTCTGCTGGTAGATAAGGGGACGCTTTTCTTTCCTGGCACCGCACCTGTAACTCCCTTGCTTGGAAGAACGCGCGGTTTAACAGGACCAGACTGTGATTGTAACATCCAAGTTTCAACAGGTTTAGAATTGATATCCGGTAAATATTCTTCAGCAAATTCAGATATGTAATCCGCCCTATCATTCTTGTGACGAATGTTATCTACAGATATTCCTTGTGTGGCAACGTCCATTACAAGTTTTGTAAGACCATTAATTATCTCCCCCGATGGATAATTTGTAGTAACGTAACCATCGGTTATATCTACTCCTAGATTTTCTCTTACATCGGGGTCGCCTATAAGACGTTGGATGCTAGAGAGATTAGGTCTTTTTAACGCTTCTGTCTCTTCTTCACCCAAACCGGCGTTTTTCTTGACAAATTCCAACACCTGAAATGCAGGAGAAGGTTTACCCCGCAATTCGCTAAACCTAGCCTTCTCTTTAGCCCCCCAACTCACCACACCCCTGCCTTCGTTTTCTCCGGTGTGTTTTAATTCAATCCAATGATTAGCCTCATCGCGTCGGCCAAAAACAACACAAGTCAAACTCCCTATTGGACTGTTATTATACTTTTCACCATAAGCTTTAAATGTATTAATGTCTTTTGAATCATAACCCAAAGCTGCCATAGCTGGGTCAGATAATAATTGAAGGACTGCAAGCCTTCTGTTGCCTTCAAGTACAGTGAATTTATCGCTGTAATCTTCGCTAGGCATTACAACGATTAGCTCTGAAGGATTTATGCCAGAATCTACCATGTCTTTGGCAAGCTTTAAAAGTTTACCCTTTTGGTCAAGCATTATTTCGCGCAATGTTTCAGTCTGATCACTTAGAATATCGTGGCGAGGATTTCTGACGTCGAATAGTAACTTTTCTACTTCAATTTCCTGGACACTATATCCGGCCACATTAGCCTCCATAAGTCATGATTATTCAGGAAAGGGAAAAGGACTCTACCAGAATATTAGACCTCCCTATGGTTTATGTCAATAACGACAGGGGCTAGACGTATAGCCCCTATTAATTACTAAAAGATTGCCACCTCCAACTGGATTTTAGTCCGCCCTATAGACTACCCCGCTCTCGGGGGACTCCCAGACCTCAACGGCGGCGATTGACACCCCCGGGCCATCGTCCTATTATTATCAAGAAGGCGCTACCCTTTGGAGCCAATCGTGCCTTTGCCATATGGAGCGTTGTCTGCTGAAGGGGGCGCCTTCGACTTTACAAATAAGGCTTGCCAGCGCCAATCTGGAGCCTATTGAGGCCATGGCCTCGTAAAAACTACCCTGGGTAGGATTTTGAGTGCCTATCCTGCCCCCGCCCACCCCCTCCGCCCCACGCCTCCCCTGGGCGCCTGTTTTCGAGGCGTACAAACCCACAGCCTTGCGCCATAATATATATGTGGGAGGTGGAAATAATGAACCAACAGCTAACCAACAGTAGTATCGGCCTTAAACCCGCCGTCAGGGCGCTCTACCAGCTGTCGCCGCAGAGCCAGGAGCTGGTCACCTCGCTGGTCAGGTAGCTGGCGGACAGGGAGGGCGTCGACGTGCCGCTGGCAAATATTGACTATATCAGCAGCGCTGACGCCGAGACCTTAGACGAACTGGACACAGTCAAACCCCCGGCTCTGGTCTCACTGGCGGTGAAAATCGGCAGGACGAGACTGATTGATAATGTGGTGGTGGGATAGGTGCCTCTTATTCCCTCACCAGCCCCATAATCCCCACCATCGCTACAAAGGCAAGACCGGCGCCAAGGAAGAAGGGGGTGGCGGGACTATAAGCTTGCCATAGCTGGCCAGCAACCAGGCTAAACACAAGTAAGCCCCTAGTGGCTCGACGCTGCTAGGGGGCTTTTTAGGTGGCTCCCCCGGCTCGACTCGAACGAGCAACATCCCGGTTAACAGCCGGACGCTCTACCATTGAGCTACGGGGGAATGCTAGCCTTATTTTAGCCCAGTTTTAACTTTCTAGCAACCCGGCCTCAATGATTTACTCTAACCTTCAGTTACAATACGCTACCTAGTGGAATTATGGCCACTGTGCGCTGACCCTCAATGATTTACTCTAACCCCCGGCCGCAATGCCTCAGTTTTTGATTGTGGACCGCCTCATTTTCTTATGGCCGGCCAGTACCAAAGTACCTCCCAGGGGAGTTGCCCTTGCCTCTGAGGCCAGCCTAGAATCATCTAAAAGGAGGTGATGAAATGGTTGAAATGGCATGGTTGCAGGCCCAGATTTCAAAGGATGAGTGGGACAAAATCAACAAACGCAGGCTAAAGTTAAACCTGAAATGGGCGGATGTACTGCTGCCCGCCACCTTGGAGCACCTTGACGGGCTGGAGGCCGGCAGGGGTAGGGCCAAGGTAAAAAAGCACGGGTAGGATAACCACAAAGATAGCCCCCAGAAGAGGAGGAGAACCAATGCAAACAGCTACAAGAGAGAGGGATTTCGAACCATTAACCGCTAGGTTCGTGGTTCGAATCCACGTCGGGGAGCCAATTATTTCCTTATTTTTCCCACCCACCCCCCTTTAACAAGCGTCTTACTTCCCACCCGCCCGGCCCTATGGGCGTCTGCGGCTTGTTATGTAGTGAGTACTCCCGCCCATTGGGGCTTAGCCTTTGAGGGTGGGAGGGTGGGAACATTAAACATCGGTAAACAATCAAGCCCCTATTTGAGCAGTAGCTATGCCTGTGCTATAATTTTTCCGTAGGAATAAAACTATGTGGGACAGACTGGAACAAATAGAGCGCCGTTACCAGGAGTTAGACCAGCAAATGGCTGCGCCTGAGATAGCCACCGACCTGAAGAAATTGCAGGCATTGGCTCGGGAGAAGGCGGGCATTGAGGACGTGGTAACCAGGTACCGGCAGTACAAGGCGACCTCAAGGGAGCTGGAGAAGACGAAGGCAATGCTGACCTCTGAGCTTGACGAAGAGATGAGCACCATGGTCAAGCAGGAGATAGAAAAACTGGAGGCAAAGCTGGAGGGCAAGCTTCAAGGGCTGAAGCTTGCCCTCGTGCCCAAGGATGCCAGTGATGAAAGGGATATCATCATGGAAATCAGGGCGGGGGCTGGTGGCGATGAAGCCGGGCTGTTTGCCGCCGACCTCTTTCGCATGTATACCAGGTATGCCCAATCTAAGGGCTGGGAAGTAGACATTATTGATAGCAATGAGAGCGGCGTCGGTGGCTTCAAGGAGATTATATTTGAGATAAAGGGTAAGGGCGTCTTCAGCCGTCTTAAGTATGAGCGGGGGGTGCACCGCGTGCAGCGAATACCGGTCACTGAATCTTCAGGCAGGATTCATACCTCAACGGCTACGGTAGCCGTTCTCCCCGAGGCCGACGAAGTGGAGGTGGCAGTTAACCCCAGCGATCTTAGGATTGATATTTACCACAGCGGTGGGGCGGGGGGACAGAATGTAAATAAGGTAGCCACCGCCGTCCGTGTTACCCACCTGCCCACCGGAATGGTCAGCACCTGCCAGGACGAGCGCTCGCAGCTAAGAAACAGAAAGAAGGCGATGTCCGTGCTCCGAGCCCGCCTTCTTGATATAGAGAAGCGCAAGCAGGAAGAGGAGATAACCAAACAACGCCGCTCCCAGGTGGGCACCGGCGAGCGCGCCGAAAAGATAAGGACCTATAATTTCCCCCAGGACCGCATTACTGACCACCGCATCAATCTAAGCTTACATAACCTCCAGGGTGTCCTTGATGGCGAGCTTGGCGAGCTCATAGATGCCCTAGCCACCAGCGAGCGGGCAAAGCAACTGGAAGGGCAGCTGGCGTGAGCCTGAAACAAGTTCTTAGCCGCGCCCGGGTCATTCTTGCCCAGAAAAATATCGAAGATACCCCTCTGGAGTGCGAGCTATTACTAAGGCATACCTTGGGGATAAGCCGCACCCAGTTGTATCTGGACCTTGACCGTAAACTTAACCCGGAACAAGAGGCAGCCTTCCGGCGATTCATTGAGCGCCGCCTGGGCGGCGAGCCTGCGGCTTATATCACCGGGCACCGCGAGTTCTACGGCCTTGATTTCTATGTTGACCCCCGCGTCCTTATCCCCCGCCCGGAAAGCGAGCTGCTGGTGGAAGAAGCCCTGCGTCTGGCTCAAAATCATCCCCTGTCCGCTATAGCCGAGGTTGGCACCGGCTCCGGGGCTGTTGCCGTCAGCTTGGCGCTTGAATTAGCGGAGACCAGGATTTACGCCACCGATATATCAGCCCCCGCCCTTGAAGTCGCCTGGATTAACTGCCAGAAACATGGGGTAACAGACAGGGTCTGTCTCCTCCACGGTAATATGCTTGACCCCCTGCCGGAGGCGGTTGACCTTATAATCGCCAACCTCCCCTATGTTAGGAAGTCAGATTTAAGCGGAATTGTGTTTGAGCCGCGGCTGGCGCTTGACGGGGGTGGGGACGGTATAGAAAAAATACGCCGGCTCTGCTGTCAAGTCGGTGATAAGCTCTGTACAGGCGGCTCTTTGCTTCTGGAGGTGGGACAGGGGCAGGGCAGAGCAGTAACCACTCTGCTTAATACTCTCTTCCCGGGTGGTAAAATCAAGGTTATTCCTGACCTGAGCGGTATAGAGCGGGTGGTAAGCCTCGGCTTAACTTGACAGGCAACGGCTACACTGTTAAATTAATCAGTTGGGCTTCGCCCTAGATGGAGGAATTAGTTGTTATGAATATGATTGTCTGCATCAAGCAGGTGATTGACCCGGAAGCACCGCCCGCCAGCTTTAAGATTGATCCCTCGGCTAATAAGGTGGTGCCGCCCCCGGGTGTATCACCGGTTGTTGACCCCTACGCTGAATATGCCGTAGAGGCAGCGTTAAAAATCAAGGATGCCGTGGGCGGCAAGGTTACCGCTATAAGCCTGGGAGCCAACCAGATGCGGGACATAGTTAAGAAGCCGCTGGCTATGGGGGCTGACGAGCTAATCCTGCTTGAGGATGAAGCCTTTGACGGCGGTGACAGCTACTCGACCGCCTACGCCTTGGCCATGACCATCAAGAAGATAGGTGACTATGATATAGTCTTCTGCGGCAGGGAGGCTTCTGACTGGAATGCGGGGCAGGTAGGCTCGGGCGTTGCCGAGCTGCTGGGGCTGCCCAGCATAACCCTGGTCAAGAAGATAGAAATCGCCGATGGCAAGGCAAAGGTGGAGCGGGTGACCGACGATGGCTACGAGGTGGTTGAGGTATCCCTGCCCGCTTTAATAACGGTAAGCAATGAGATTGGTGAGCCCCGCTACCCCACGATAAAGGGAATTATGGCGGCTAAGAAGAAGGAGGCGGTTGTCTGGAAACCGGGTGATATTGGGGTGGAGCCGTCGCAGGTTGGGGCTGGGGGCAGGCGCACCAAACTGCTCAAGCTATTCCAGCCGGTTCGTGAGGGGAAGTGCGAAATTATCGAGGGCGAGAGCCCCGAGGAAGCGGCGGTTAATCTCGCCGCAAAGCTAAGGGAAGCAAAGGTGTTATAAGGAAGTAGATTATGGCTGAATATAAAGGCGTTATGATTTTTTGCGAGGCGGTGGGGGGAAAGCTGGCGGCAAGCGCCGCCGAGCTGCTGGGCGGTGGCAGGAAGCTGGCTGATGACCTTGGACAGGAACTCTCCGCAGTCTTAGTCGGCAGCGGTATAAGCGGCTTGGCTAAGGAAGCAATTACCTTCGGCGCCGACAAGGTTTACCTGGTTGATGACCCTCTGCTCAAGGACTACCAGACCGATTCCTACGTCTCGGTGATGGAAAAGGTAGTCAAGCAGGCGATGCCCCAGATTCTGCTTATGGGGCAGACCGCTATTGGTCGTGACCTGGCGCCGAGGCTAGCCTTCAGGCTAAACACGGCGGCCTCTCTGGGCTGTCTGGAGCTGGCTATTGACCCCCAGTCAAAGCTGATGTTGCAGACCAAGCCCGTCTACGGCGGGAATGCCCAGGCCGTCTTTGTCTGCTCCGCTTTTCCCCAGATAGCTACCGTCAGAGCTAAGGCAATGACGCCCCTGGAGCCAGATAGCTCAAGAAAAGGGGAGACAGTCACCATTGACGCTGGCCTTGACCTCTCGGCGGTAAGAACCAAGGTGGTGGAGAAGGTGCCGGAAAAGGTGGAGGGGATAAGGCTTGAGGATGCCAAGGTGGTGGTAAGCGGCGGTAGGGGCATTGGAAGCGCCGAAGGTTTTGGACAGTTAGAGGCACTGGCGAGTCTGCTCAAGGGGGCGGTGGGGGCTACCCGCCCTCCCTGCGATAATGAGTGGGTGCCAGCCGGGGCACAGATAGGGCTAACGGGTAAGATTATTACCCCTGACCTCTATATCGCCGTAGCCCTCTCCGGCTCCAGCCAGCATATGTCCGGCTGCTCTGGCTCTAAGACCATAGTAGCCATAAACAAAGACGCTGAGGCAAACATCTTCAGGGAAGCCCGCTTCGGCGTCGTTGGCGACTGGAAAAAGGTGATGCCCGCCTTTACCAGTAAGCTTAAGGAGCTTCTCGCTGGGTAAACCAAGCACTATTAAAGGAGCAAGACGATGAAGATAAGAATTATGTTGGGTTTGTGCCTGTTACTGGTCAGCCTGCTTTTTATGTTCCCACCTGCTGCCTTAGCTCAGGAGGAAACGGTTGAGCTGACCACACCTTACACCAAGCTGGAGGGGACCGCCGGGGCTGGTTTTGAGTTTGAGGTTACCTTAAATTACACAGGGAGCGAGGCTCGTAACTTTAACCTGTCAGCTACCGGGCCGTCGGGCTGGACGACGTATATTACCCCCAGCTATCCCAAAGACAAGATTATAGGGGACATCAGGCTTGAGCCAGGGGCAACCTCCGGTAACAGGATAAGTGTTTATACCGCTTCCCCCTCCTGGGCTGAGCCCGGGGAATACCAGGTAACGGTGGAAGCAAGCTCGGGCGAAATTCAGGGCACTCTCAGCGTCATCCCGGTAGTAAGCGCCAGGTATGGAATGTCTTTAACTACCCCCGATGGTCTCCTTAGTACCAAGGCTACCGCAGGCAAGGATAACTTCTTTACGCTGGTGGTAGCAAATACGGGCTCGGCGCCTCTTGATAATATCACCTTCTCCTCGGATAAACCAACCGGCTGGACTGTTGAGTTCTCCCCGGCACAGATTGATTCCCCTGTTGCCGGCGGCTCTCAGACCGTAGATGTCAACATAAAGCCGGGAGCCAAGGCTATTGCCGGGGACTATGAGGTTGTCCTTACTGCCAAGGCAGAGCAAGGAACGACTGAGGTTAGTATCAGGGTTACCGTGGAGACACCGACTGTCTGGGGGTGGGTTGGGGTGGCCATCATAGTGCTGGTTATTGCTGGACTAGCCTTTGTCTTTATGCGATTTAGCCGACGGTAAGCCGATGGGCAAAAAGATAGTTGTCGAGACCAAAGACCTGACCAAGAGGTATGACGGCGCCACTGTGGTTGACCGCCTCAACCTCCGCATTGTTGAGAGCGAGGTATTTGGCTTGCTCGGTCCCAACGGCGCCGGCAAGACCACTACCATCCTTATGTTGCTGGGACTAACCGAGCCGGCGTCAGGCAGCGCCCGAGTCTTTGGCTTTGACTCCACCAGGGAGCCGCTCAAGGTAAAACGCCTCGCCGGATACCTGCCGGAAAAGCTGGGGTTCTATGAGGACCTCACCGCCAGGGAAAACCTCAAGTTTATTGCCCAGCTAAATAACATCAGCGAGGCTGAGTCCGAGCCTCTCATTGAGCAGGTGCTAAAGTCAGTGGGCATGACTGACATGGCTGACGTTGCCGTGCGCAAGTTCTCCCGGGGAATGAAGCAGCGATTAGGGATAGCTGACGTGCTGGTCAAGAAGCCAAAGGTTGTCTTTCTTGATGAGCCCACTGCCGGGCTTGACCCCAAGGGGATTAATCAGATCCTTGACCTGATAGCCAAGCTGCCCAAGATGGGGACAACGGTGATTCTTTCCTCCCACCGGCTGTATGAAGTGCAAAGGGTTTGCCATAGTATAGGGATATTGTCCAAGGGCAAGCTGGTGGTTGAGGGCTCTCTGGACGCCCTCAGCCGGGAGGCTCTCGCCGAGGGCCGCTACCGGATAGAGGTGGAAACGGCTAAAGCCAGCCCCCAGCTGGTGAAGGTGATTAAAAAAATCGACGGGGTGAGAAAGGTGGAAGCCAAGGGCAAGCTGCTTAAAATCAGCGCTGATGCTGACCTGCGGTCGAAGATTGCCAAGGCAGTGGTAGAGAGCGATATCCCGCTAACCCAGATGAAGATCCAGGAATTCTCTCTGGATGATGTATATATGAAGTATTTTCACGAGGGCTAAATGTTTACCATATTTCGAAAGGAACTTGCCGACTATTTCACCAGCATCAGATGTATAGTGGTACTTCTTCTGGTATTCGCCGTCAGCGCCATGGCGCTCCATGCTGCTTATTTGGGGATACGAGAGGGATCAATGCAGACAAGCGAATTTGTTTTCCTCGGGTTATTTACCACCTCGGAGCAGGCTATTCCCGCCCTGTTGAACTTCCCCACCATTATGGCCCTATTTTTTATGCCCTTTATTGGCATAGCGCTGGGCTTTGATGCCATAAATAGCGAGCGGGCTAGTGGGACTCTAAGCCGAGTACTGTCTCAGCCCGTGTTCAGGGACAATGTCATTAACGCCAAATTCCTGGCCAGCGTATTTACCCTATCAATAATGGCAACTGCAAGCGTGTTGTTAATTGGGGGATACGGTCTGCGTATTATCGGTGTGCCTCCAAGCTCTGAAGAGTTCATCAGGCTCTTCCTCTATCTGGTTTCCCTCATTATTTACGGGGCTTTTTGGATAGGCCTGGCCATGCTTTTCTCGGTGCTATTTCGGTGGGCAGGCACCTCGCTGCTTACCTCGCTTGCCTTCTGGCTATTCTTCAGCCTTTTTTACATCTTTATGGTGGCACCAGCCCTAGCCAATGCCCTGGCTCCAACCGCCGACGGGACTACCCAGGTGCTGATTCACAACTTCGAGCTGCAACAACTGTTACTGCGCATATCCCCGAGTTACTTATTCCTGGAATCCAGCTCAGCACTGCTGTTGCCGCTGGTCAGAACCCTGGGTGTTGTTACCATGGGCGAGGCGGTTTATATGATACCCAATCCCCTCTCCCTGGGACAGAGCTTGCTCCTGGTGTGGCCGCACCTCACCATATTGATTGGTCTGACCGCTGCTTGCTTCGGGGTAAGCTATGTGGTCTTCATGAGGCAGGAGATAAGAGCCACCTAGGTCTTCTCCGCCTGCCTTTCTGAGATAATCTTCTGGGCGACGTGCGCCGGCACTTCCTCGTAGTGGCTGAACTCCGTCTTATAGCTGCCCCTGCCCTGGGTTATTGATTTCAGGTCTATGGCGTAGCGCAGAATCTCAGCCAGTGGCACCTGGGCTTCAATAATATTAACCCCGCCGCCGGGGTTCATCCCCTGCACCCGCGCCCGCTTGGTGTTAAGGTCGCCGATAATATCACCGGTAAAGTCCTCGGGGACGGTAACACTGATATTCATTATCGGCTCGAGCAAGACCGGTTGCCCCTCTGTCATTCCCTTCTTCAGCGCCCCCGCCCCGGCAATCTTAAAGCATATCTCTGAGGAATCAACGGGGTGGAAGCTGCCGTCGTAGACCGTTGCCTTCAGGTCGGTAACGGGGTAGTGAGCCAAGCCCCCTTCCTTAAAGGCTTCATTGACCCCCTTTTCCACCGCCGGGATATAGTTCCTCGGTATTGCCCCGCCCACTACCTTGTTGGCGAACTCATTGCCGGTGCCCCGGGGTAAAGGCTCAAGCTCAAGAAGGACATGCCCGTATTGACCGTGCCCCCCCGTCTGCTTCTTATGCTTGTACTCAGCCTTGGTGGGCACGGTGATTGTCTCCTTATATGGTACCTTGGGTACATCCAGCTTCACCCCGACGCCAAATTTGCGCATCATCTTTTCTGCCGCCACCTCAAGCTGGGACTCGCCGATGCCGGACAGGATGGTCTCGTTGGTATCAACTTCACGGCGCACCTGAAGAGTGTGGTCTTCCTCAGCCAGCCTGGACAGCGCCCCTCCCAGCTTATCCACGTCAGCCTTGGTCTTGGGGTGTACCGCCAGACTAAAAGCCGGCTCGGGGAACCCTATGGGAGCAATCTTCACCGGCTTATCCTGGTTGCATAATGTATCGCCGGTGCCGGTCGTGGTCAGCTTAGCCACCGCCCCGATGTCTCCGGCTCCGACCTTGGGTACTGGCTCCTGGTTTTTGCCCCTGAGTATAAATAGCTGACCGATGCGCTCAGCACCATTGCGGTTGGCGTTCCACACCTGGGAGTTGCTGTTGATAACGCCGCTATACACACGGAAGTAGGTGAGTTTACCAACATAGGGGTCAGCGGTGGTCTTGAACACCAGAGCCGCCAGCGGACCATCCTGAGACGGCTGCATACCCTTACCGCCACTAACTGCCACCTCTCGCTCTTTAGCCGATGGCAGGTAGCTGTTTATGGCGTCCATAAGCCAGGGAAGACCTATATTCTTCATTGCCGAGCCGGTTAAAATGGGCACGACCCTGCCCTCTGATACCGCCTTTTGTAAGCCGCCACCCAGTTCCTCCAGGCTGAGCTCTTCACCACCCAGGTACTTCTCTATGAGCTTGTCATCAGCCTCAGCCGCTGCCTCCACCAGTTTCTCGCGGAAAGAATCGGCTTTACCCTTAAGCGAGTCGGGAAGCTCAGCCTCCTTTGCCGCCGAGCCGGTATAGCTTTTCATCGTCAGCAGGTCCACTATTCCCTCAAAGCTGTCCTGAGCACCTATCGGTAGCTGCAGCGGTACGCACTTTGAGCCAAACTTGGACTGAATCTGCCCCACCGTCTGGTAGAAGTCAGCGTTTTCTCTGTCCATCTTGTTGATAAAGATAAGGCGGGGCAGCTTAGCTTCCTCACAGTATGACCAGACCTGCTCCGTGCCAACCTCAACACCGGAGGCAGCGCAGGCTAGGATTACCGCCCCTTCGGCGACCCGCATTGCCGCCTTGACCTCGCCGACAAAATCAGAATAACCGGGGGTATCAATAAGGTTAATCTTTGCCCCCTTCCACTGGTAGGGCAGTATGGAGAGGTTTATACTGATCCGGCGCTTTATCTCATCAGGGTCATAATCCGAGGTAGTAGTCCCCTCCTCAACCTTGCCCAGGCGGTTAATGGCTTTGGCATTAAACAGCATTGCCTCTGCGGCTGAGGTCTTGCCGGCACCGCTGTGAGATAACAAAACAGCATTACGAATTTTATCCAGACCGAATTGCTCCATCTAATCACCTCTAGCTTAGTTACGGTGGTATTATACTCAGGCTCGGAGGGCGGGGCAAGTTTTTGTGCTCTTTCTTCCCACCCTCCCCCCTTTTAACAGGTGTCTTATTTCCCACCCTCCCCCCCAAAAAGGTTTCACCTCTTTATAATCTCCCTACCCCACCCCAAGGGAAGGGAACATGACAGGATAACCCGCAGACGCCCTAAGGGCGGGCGGGTGGGAGGAAAAACGTAAGCCAAAAACAGGGAGGGGCTGGGAAAAGATAAGCTTAAGGGGGAAACGGGGGATGGGGTCAAAACTTATCGTAAAAGACGGTTTCCCCGAGTCCTCTCCTCGGTCTGAGCGGCGGCTCCTCATCGGGGTAGCCCAGGGGGGTCATGGAAACGACACAAAAACCTTGTGGTACTTCAAGAATTTCGGCTACCTTTTTAGCGTCAAAGGCGCCGATATGCACTGTCCCCAGACCCAGGGAATGAGCGGCAAGTGTCAGGTTCTGCATGGCCAGGGCGGTGTCGAACATGTACCAGGAATCGCCCTTATCGGTAACCGGCTTTCCCGGCTCCTGGGCGAAATACCCCGACCTCCCCAGCTCGGCGCAGGCGACGATTACCACCGGGGCGTTTCTAACGGCATTGATAGCCCGATTTGGTCTTTCCGATACGCTGGCTAGCGCCTCAGCCAGTTTGCTTCTTGTATCAGCATCCCGCACCACAACAAATCGCCAGCACTGGCTATTAGCCCAGGATGGCGCCCAGCAGGCAGCCTCAAGGATGGTTTCAATAGTCCTGTCATCTACCACTGTTGTCTTATACTTGCGGATACTCCTCCTCGTCTTGATTGCCTCCAGAACCTCCATTACTCCTCCTTTCGGCTTTTATTCCTTCTCCCAGGCACCCCTGCCAATAAGGGCGACAAAGCGGCAGCCACCCAGGTTCTCAATTTTGTTTTTCTTCCTGCCCCTGGTAATCTTACATAGCTCCTGCAGTTGGCGGGAGCCGACGGGGATTACCATCCTCCCCCCAATCTTTAGCTGGGCTAAGAGGTCAGGTGGTACATGGGGGGCGGCGGCGGTAACCATTATCGCGTCATAGGGGGCTTCCCTCCGCCAGCCCAGTGTCTCCTCGGCAACGTGCACCTCAACATTGGTAAAGCCCAGCTCATCCAGCACCTTCTTGGCCGCCTCAGCCAGGGGCTTTAGACGCTCGATGGTAACGACATGGCGGGCTAGCTTGGCTAGAATGGCTGCCTGGTAGCCGCTACCACAGCCTATTTCCAGGACCCTTTCCTTGCCTTTAAGCTCCAGAGCCTCACTCATAAGGGCAATGATAAAGGGCTGAGAAATCGTCTGCTCATAGCCGATGGGGAGTGGTTTGTCTTCATAAGCCAGGTGCCGACTTTCCCTGGGCACGAAAAGCTCCCTGGGGATAGTGCGCATTGCCGCTAGTACCCGCTTGTCTTTAATCTCGGTACTTAGTTGGTCGATTAACTCAGCTCTGGCGGCGTCAAAATCCATGGTCGGCACTGCTTGGTTAAGGCTAGGGCAAGATAAAGGCTAAAGCAATAAGAATAGCCAGCATTATCCCGGAAAGGATACCAATCATCTTTAGTTCAGCAGTGACATGGGGGGTCTGGACTAAGGGGGCTGTAGGGCGTGGGGTGGGCGCTCTTACCGGTGGTGCCACCACTTCCGCCCGGGGCTCAGGCTCATAGCTCTGGCTGGCTACCGATGGCTGAGCCGGGGTGGAGAAGCCCCTCCTCCCCTTTTTTCTCTTACTCCGGGGCAGATATCTGCCCTGACGACGTGATTTACGTGACATCTAAAACCTCCTACTTAGCCCGTGGGTGAGATTTCTCATAGGCGCGCCTGATATGGTCGGTGGTGAGATGGGTATAGACCTGGGTGGTTGAGATGTTGGCGTGACCCAGAAGTTCCTGAACCGAGCGCAGGTCAGCCCCCCCGCTCAACATATGGGTGGCAAAGCTGTGCCTCAGGGTGTGGGGGGTAACCTGAGCCTCCAGTCCGGCTTCCTTGGCATAACCCTTCAATATTTGCCAGATTCCCTGCCTGGTCAACCTCTCGCCACGGCGGTTGAGGAACAAAGCCTTTTCCTCGCTGTCGCGTACCAGCCGGGGGCGCGATTCGGTTAAATACTCCTTTACTATCTGAGCTGCCTTGGGGGCAATGGGGATGAGCCGCTCTTTATGCCCCTTGCCGAAGCACCGCACGTAGCCATCATCGGTATTTATATCAGTCACGTTCAAGGACACCAGCTCGCTTACTCTCATGCCACTGGCGTATAGTAGATGCAGCATGGCGCTGTCTCGCTTGGCTTCCACCGTTTCCTGCTTGGACGGTTGTTCCAGCAGAAGGCGGACCTGGGCGATTGAGATTGGCCTGGGCAGCGACTTTCCCACCTTGGGTGAGGGCACATCCCGCGTCGGGTTCTCCCGTATCATACCCTCAGCCACCAGGAAGCTGTAGAAGGACTTGATGGCAGCTATCTTGCGGGCGACGGTGGTGGCGGCATATTTTCTCTCCTTAAGCTCAAGGAGGTAGCGGAGCATTGAGTCGCGGTCAAAAGCAGCCCATGGCGGGATAGTGCCCCGCCTCGCCGCCTCCCCCTCAACGAATTTAGCCAGTTGGTGCAGGTCGTTCTGATAGGCAAGTTTGGTGTTATCGGAAAAGCCCTTTTCCACAACGAGATAGTTTAAAAATTTATCAATAGCTTCTTTCACTGCTCTCCCTCACTTCCGGATAATCTTTATGTATTTTAACATAACTAAAAATAAAATTAAATAAAATTCAGCCCACGGTGGTGGTTATTTAGTAACCCTTCCCTTTAAGCTTATCTTTTCCCCACCTTCCCGCCCTATGGGGCTGTGCCTTTCCCCCATCCTCCCCGTTTTTGGCATACGTTTTTCTTCCCACCCGCCCGCCCTCGGGGGTTCTGCTCCTCAGCCTTAGTGGGTGGGTGGGTTGGGAAATAAATACCTTGGGGGGAGTGGTGGGAGCAAGTTTGCTTTTCAATGGTGGTAAAATCTGCTATAGTTTAACCCAGTTTTGATGAAGAGGTACGGTCTTGGCGATTAAGCTGCCGATAGTAGATAAGGCGAGAAGCGAAGGCAGGGTGGTGCTGACTGAGGTTGAGTCTAAGGAACTTCTCAAATCGGCAGGGATAGACGTTGTTGATACCAGGCTTGCCACCTCTAAAGAGGAGGCAATCTCAATAAGCCAGCAGCTTGGCTTTCCCGTGGTATTGAAGATAGCCTCGCCGGATATTGTGCATAAGAGCGATGACGGTGGGGTTAAGCTGGGGTTAAATGATGCTAATCAGGTGGGTGAAGCCTACGACCAGATTTTAGGGGCTATCAGGCAAAAGCACCCCAAGGCTAGGGTTCAGGGGGTTGCAGTTCAGAAGATGGCTCGCCCCGGCGTTGAGGTAATTATTGGCATGTCCAAGGATGCCCAGTTTGGTCCGGTGCTCATGTTCGGGCTGGGGGGAATCCTGGTTGAGGTTCTCAAGGACGTCTCCTTCCGCATTGTCCCCTTGTCCCGGAGGGATGCCGCTGAGATGCTCAGGGAAATAAAGGGCTATCCTTTACTGGAGGGCTATCGGGGTCAGGAGGCGGTGGATATTTCCCACCTTGAGGAATTACTGCTTAAGGTGTCTGATTTTGTGGAAAAGAATCCTGAAATCAGGGAGCTTGACCTCAACCCCGTTTTTGCTTACGGCGATGGTGCTATAGCTGTAGATGCCAGGGTTATACTGGAGGAAGGCAACTGATGAACCTGAGGTTATTGCTGGAGACGGCGGCAAAGCAGTACAGGGAGAAGACAGCGGTGGCTATGGATGAACACCGCTTGTCCTATGCACAGCTTGATGAAGCCTCGAATAAGATAGCTAATGCCTTGCTAGGGATGGGGGTTAAAAAAGGTGACCGCGTAGCGATGCTGCTAGCTAATAGCCCGGAATTTGCCGCTATCTACTTCGGCGTGGTCAAGATTGGTGGCATTGCCGTCCCTCTGGATACCAAGTATAAGCTTACCGAAATATCCTCGCTCTTTAACGACTCCCAGCCCAGGGTGGTGGTGGCGGAAAGCCCGCTTTTGAAACAAATAGTCCCGGTGCTAGGGGAGTTTAAGTCCATAGCCGGGGTCATAGAGGTAGGTTCTGAGTATAAAGGTAAGTTTCCCGGCTATCAGGAGATTATGGATACCGCTTCGGCGGAGCCGGTGGCGGTGGAGCTGAAGGGTGAGGATATTGCCCATATTGCCTATACCTCGGGGCCTAGCTTTGACCCGAGGGGGGTGGTGATGTCCCATCGGGCTCTGGTGAGGGAGGCAGCCATATCCGGCGACGGATTTCAGCAGACGGATAAGGATGTGGTGGTGCTTTTTGCTCTGCCCATGCACCATGCCTTTGGCTTGGTGGTAATACTGCTGACGGCAATCACCAAGGGGAGCACGGTGGTGATATTGGGCGGGTTATCCATTGGTAGTCTCCTTGAGCTCATTGAGCGGGAGAAGGCGACCATTTTTATGGCGGTGCCCTTCGTTCATGCCCTGATAGTTAACGCCACCGAGACGGAGGGGATACACCAAGACCTGAGCTCTCTCCGCCTCTGGGGTACGGCGGGAGCGGCTATGCCGCCTAATATCTGGCAGAAAATCAAGCAGCACCTTGGCTTATCGGCGGTTGATTTCTGGGGCTTGACCGAGTCCGCAGCTCAAGTTACCTGCCAGTCCCCTGATGGTGCCGGCAAGCCGGGCTCGGTGGGGAAGGCTTTGCCCGGGTGGGAGCTGAAGATAGTTGACGATGATGGTCGGGAGCTGCCGCCAGACCAGCCGGGTGAGATAGTTGTCAGGGGACCAATAATGAACGGCTACTATAACAACCCCCAGGCAACTGCCGAAGTGATAAAGAATGGCTGGCTTCATACCGGTGATATGGGCAAGCTGGACGAGGAGGGGCGGCTGTTTTTGGTGGTGGGCAGGAAGAAGGATATGGTTATCGCTAAGGGGCAGAATATTTATCCCAGCGATATTGAGCAGGTGCTGGCTAGCCACCCCAAGGTGGCTGAAGCGGCGGTGGTGGGCATTCCCGACGAAGCGCGGGGGGAATCGCCGAAGGCTTTTATCAAGTTAAGGACGGGGGAAGTGGCTACGGAACAGGAGATAAAGAAGTTTTGCCTTGAGCGCCTGGCTAATTATAAGGTGCCGAGAGAGATTACCTTTGTTGGCTCTCTGCCCAAAACTGCCGAGGGCAAGATTGATAAGAATAGCCTGCGGGAGAAATAGGTGAAGAGAAGGGTAGTAGTAACCGGCCTTGGAGCAGTGACCCCACTGGGGATTGGGGTGGAGAAAAGCTGGGAGTCATTATGCGCCGGGAAATCGGGCGTTAGCGCCGTTACCCACTTTGATGCCAGCGATTTTCGCACCCAGGTTGCCGGGGAGGTCAGAGACTTTAACCCCTCGGATTTTATTGATAAGAAGCTGGTAAGGAGAGGAGACCGTTTTATCCATTTTGCCCTGGCGGCTACCAGGATGGCGCTGGAGGATTCAGGGCTCTCCATAAATGACAAAAATAGCGAACGGGTTGGGGTATCGGTGGGGACAGCCATGGGCGGCATAGAAAGTATAGAGAAGAACCACGAGCTGCTGATTAGGGGTGCGCGCCGTCAGATTACCCCCTTCTTTGTCCCCAGTTTCCTGTGTAATATGGCAGCGGGGCAGATTGCCATTGAATTCGGCGCCAGGGGGGCGAATATGTGCACGGTGACCGCCTGTGCCTCAGGGACGCAGGCTATCGGCAATGCCTTTCGGGTTATCCAGAAGGGTGAGGTTGACGCCATGATTGCCGGTGGGGCTGAGGCGGCTATCAGGCCGCTTATATTTGCCGGACTGGATGTAATAAAGGTGATGACCGCCAGAAACGATGAGCCGGAGAAGGCAAGCCGCCCCTTTGATAAAGAGCGCGACGGCTTTATCATCAGCGAGGGAGGGGGGATAGTCATCCTGGAGGAACTGGAGTCCGCCCAAAGTAGAGGGGCTAAGATTTATGGGGAGGTGCTGGGCTACGGGCTTAACAGTGATGCCTATCATATCACCGCCCCCGACCCTGAGGGCAGGGGTGCCGCCGGTTGTATGAAGATGGCGCTTGACGATGCCGGTATGTCTATTGATAAGATTGATTATATTAACGCCCACGGCACATCAACCGTGCTTAATGACCTCTCTGAGACGCGGGCGATAAAGAGTGTCTTTGGGGGACGGAGCCAAAAGATACCGATTAGCAGCAATAAGTCGATGATAGGTCATATGTGGGCTGGTGCCGGGGTGGTGGAGGCGATATTCAGCCTGCTGACTATTAACCACGGTATTATCCCGCCGACTATAAATTATGAATCCCCGGACCCTGAGTGCGACCTTGACTACGTACCCAACAAAGCCAGAAGAGCCGAGGTGAAGATAGCCCTGTCTAACTCCTTCGGCTTCGGTAGCACTAACGCCACCTTGATACTGGGGAAGCTCTCCCCCCAAGGTATTCTTTCCCGCCCGCCCGCCCATTAAGCTTTGTCGCTTATACCCGCCCATTGGGTCTTGTTTCTTATCACTCTCCCTTAGTTATTGCCATATTGCCAAGAACCCCGTCGTGTGCTACCATACATAGTGTTACTAGGTGTTATCATAAGCGAGGTAGGTTAGATGGCACAACGGCGAGAGTTAATCAAAGGCAGTATCGATTCCCTGCTTCTTTGCCTCATCGAGCGACAACCGATGTATGGCTATTGGATTATTAAAGAGCTTGAGCGGAAAAGCCAGGGCTACTTTAAGTTTAAGGAAGGCACCCTCTACCCCGCCCTTCACCGCCTGGAGGAGTCGGGCTTAATCCGTGGCGAATGGCAGTCACTGCCCAACGGACGGCAACGAAGGTACTATCGCATTACGGAAAAGGGGCTCCGCAGGCTGGTCACCGAGAGGGGCCAGTGGCAGGACTTTCTCGTTGCCATGAACCTGATTATTCAGCCGGCGTCTGACCGACGTGAGGTGGAGAAGTGGTAACTGCTCTGAACAATTACCTTGATAGCGTCAAGGAGAACCTGAGGCTTGAGCGCTCCCTGGAGAGCGAGGTTATCCAGGAGCTGGAGACGCATATTGAGGATGAGTTCCAGGAGTTGAAGGAAGACGGCCTCTCGGAAGAGGAAGCGGCTAACACCTGCCTCACCCTTTTAGGCTCGGCTAAATTGTTAGCCCGCCAGATATATGAAGCCCATAGCCAGGGTAGCTGGACTCAGGCGTTACTGGCCGCCATGCCCCACGTGCTTTTCGGGCTGCTCTTTGTCGTGAACTGGTGGCGGGGTATTGGCTGGCTGTTGGGTTTGCTGGTGCTGGTCCTCAGTATGGCGGTCTATGGCTGGTGGCGGGGTAAGCCAGCCTGGCTTTTCCCCTGGCTGGGCTACTCGCTACTGCCGGTGGTGGCAGCTGGTCTCCTCTTACTCTATCTGCCCCACGGCTGGTCTTGGGTGGCAATAGTCATCTATCTGCCGCTGGCATTATGGCTTTTATACTCCATTACGGTTAAGACCATAAGGAGGGACTGGTTATATACCTCGCTGATGCTGCTTCCCGTGCCGGCCATTATCGGCTGGTTCATGGCGGTTGAGCCGATAAATAAATTACCGGGGTACTGGCTGCAGAGCATCGAGGATTTTGCCCCCTGGATTGGACTGACCTTCCTCGCCTTTGCCCTGACGGTGGCCACGTTTATTCGCCTGAGAAAGCGCTGGTTAAGGGTTTCGGTCTTGGTGGTATCGGGACTGCTAACCTTAACCATGATTACTTATTATACCGAGGGTAGGCTCAGCCTGCCTGCCTTTTTGGTTCTGGTTGTGGTAATGTTGCTTCTTTTGCTCAGTCCGGCGTTGGTAGAACGAACGCTGAAGCATACCGGTTAGCGGTCAGCTTAGGCTATTATTTCGCTGGAGGGTTATTATGCAAAAGGTAGCCGTTGTTACTGACAGTCTGGCTTGTCTCACCAAGGAATTGGTAGAGAAGTACCGGATTAGGATTGTGCCTCTCAATATCCACTTTAATGGCAAGATTTATAAGGACTGGGTGGACATTACCCCTAAACAGGCGTACGAGCTGTTTTTAAAGGCTCCCGAGTCCTGGGGCTCATCGGCGCCATCGCCCGGGGACTACCTTAAGGCTTTCCGCGAGGCAGGCAAAAGAATCAAAAATATCCTCTGCGTTACCGCTTCATCTAAGTTAAGTAACACGCATGATGTTGCCAAACTATCCAAAGAGCAGGTCAAGGCGGAGCTTCCCCAGACTTCCATTGAGGTGATGGACTCTCAGATGGCTACTGCCGCCGAGGGTCTTGTTGCCCTGGCGGCGGCTCGGGCGGCGGCAGCGGGCAAGAGCCTGGCTGAGGTGGTTAAGGTCGCTGAGGAAATAAGAGACAGGGTTACCTTTTTTGCCTTTCTGGATACCATCCGCTATGTTTACCGCTCCGGGCGCATACCCAAGATAGCTGCCCGGGCAGGTTCTCTGCTCAATATCAGACCACTGCTTACTATTTCCTCAGGGGTGGTGCGTTTTAAGGGGGCGGTGAGGAGCAGGGAGGGTGGCATAGAGCGGATGCTCAAGATGACGAGAGACAGGGTGGAGCAGAAACCGGTCCACGTAGCCGTGATGCATGCCTATGCCCTGGAAGAAGCCGAGAAGCTAAAGGAGAGGGTGGCGTCTGCATTCAACTGTGCTGAAATCTGGATTTCCGAGTTTAGCCCGCTGATGGGCTATGCCACCGGTACTGGAACCTTGGGACTCGCCTTTTATTCTGAGGAATAAAGGGGGTATTTTATGGCGGCTAAGGTGGCTATTGTTGCTGACAGCATAGCTTGCCTCACCAGGGAACTGGTCGATAAGTATAAGATTGTCATTGCCCCCATCCCCATTCGCTACGGGGATAAGCTCTATCGGGACTGGGTGGACATAACCCCTTCCCAGGCTTACGAGCTCTTTCTGAAAGACCCGGATTCGTTTCAGGTAGCCGGTGCCTCGCCCGGCAGTTTCGTTGATGCCTACCAGGAAGCAGCTAAACAGGCTAAAAACATCCTTTGCATTACCCTCTCGGCTAAAATTAGCGGTGCCAATGATGCCGCTCATAAGGCAAAGGAGCACGTCGAGAAAGAACTTCCCCATCTCTCCATAGAAATACTGGACTCCAAGACGGTTACTGCTGCTGAAGGCTTTGTTGTCCTGGCGGCGGCTAAGGCAGCGGCGGCGGGCAAGAGCCTGGCTGAAGCACTTAAGGCGGCAAAGGAGATGATGGACAAGGTTAGCTGGCTTGCCTCTCTGGATACCATCAAACATGTTTACCGTACCGGGCGCATACCCAAGATAGCCGCCCAGGCGGCGTCAATGCTTAATATCAAACCAGTGCTTGGTATGTCCCCTCCGTCCTCAGGATTGATTCGTTTTATCGGCGCATCAAGGAGCAAGGAGGGGGGCATAGGGCGTATGCTCAAGATAATGAGAAACAAGGTGGGGCAAAGCCCGGTCCACGTGGCGGTGATGCACGCCTACGCCCCGGATGATGCCCAGAAGCTGAAGGAGCGGGTGGCATCCGAATTCAATTGCGCCGAGCTCTGGATTTCCGAGTTTAGCCCGGTGATGGGCTATGCCGTTGGCACCGGCACCCTGGGACTTGCTTTTTATAAGGAGGATTAATGGGTATTGAGATTATAGTTAAAGGGGTTATAGCCATAGTCCTTGGCTATCTGCTTGGTTCCATTCCCACCGCCTATCTTGCCACCCGTGTGGCTACGGGCAAGGACGTTCGCCGGCTGGGCGGGGGTAATGTTGGTGGCTTAAACGTTTTCCGGGAGGTGGGGTTGCTCCCAGCGGTGGTGGTGGGCATTGTTGACGTGTGCAAGGGGGCGGCCGCTGTAGCCGTAGCCTACTGGCTGCTGGATGTGTCCCAGCCCTGGGTAATGGCGGCGGCATTGGCATCGGTGGTTGGTCACAACTGGATGGTCTGGCTAAAATTCAGCGGGGGGAAGGGTATGGGGGCGGCCATAGGTTCCATGGTCATCCTGTTTCCCCTCTATGGGTATCCATGGGGCTTAGCCTTCCTCTTCGTTATAATCTTGATACCCTTTATAATTACCCGCAATGTCGCCCTGTCTATGGGCATCGGGCTGCTTTCTCTGCCTTTCATTAGCTGGCTGGGCATGCACTCGACACCGTTTATCATCTTCACTGTTGTCCTCGGCTTGATAATACTGATAAAGTTTATCCCCACGGCCATGCCGGCTCTGGCTAGGGCTAAGAGTGTGAAGGGTTTTCTCTTCGACCGCGGGCGGAAGAGTAAAAGATAAAGCCATCTAGCCAAAATGAGGCAAACACTCTATAATTGGTGGTGTGGGGGATAGTCAGCTTAGTTCTGATGTAAGGCGACTGGCCGATAGCTTGGGGAAGCTTCCCGAGCCGGTGGTCAAGCCCGCTTTTATCGTCGTCAGCGGCTTGCCCGGGACAGGAAAAAGCTACTTCTGCACTAAGTTAGCCGATAGACTGCGCTTTGTTGTCCTGGAAAGCGACGCCTTACGCAAGACGCTTTTCCCCTCGCCAAGTTACAGCCCCGAGGAGAGCGCCCGTCTTTTCCGGGCACTGCACCACCTCATTGAAGGTCTGCTCAAAAAAGGGATTTCCCTTATTTTAGATGCCACCAATTTATCAGAGCGGAACCGTGAGCGCCTCTATAATATCGCTGAGCGGCTGGAGGTTAAGCTGGTGCTGGTGCGGGTTGAGGCGCCGCCGGAGGTGGTGTACCAGAGGCTCAAGTCCAGGGTGGGGGGAGCCGGTGCGCCGGGCAACTCAGATGCCGACTGGTCGGTATACCAGAAGATGAAGTCAACGGTTGATAAGATAGGCCGTAACCATTATGCGGTTGATACCTCAAGGGATATTACGCCGGTGCTGGACAAGGTTGTCCGTGAGGTGAGACGCTAAAAGGAGAGGAAAATGGAGATTAAGGTCATAGCTGGTGATATTACCCAGACTGAGGCTGGGGCTATCATGCTGGGCATATTTGAGGGAGTGAAGCGCCCCGATGGTGACCTGGCGGTGGTAGATAAGGCTTTAGCTGGGGCTGTCTCTCAGCTCATCAGCCAGGGTGAGATAAAGGGCAAGGTCCGTGAGATAACTATTATTCATAGCCTGGGTAGGCTGCCGGCAGCCAGGGTTGCCCTTGCTGGCCTGGGCAAGAAAGGGGACTTGTCTCTGGACGGGGTGCGGATGGCGGTGGGTGAAGCCTGCCGTCTCCTGCAGCAGAAGGGGGTTGGCGATGCCGCCGCTGCTGCCCTGGGGACAGGCGGGTTAGCCCTGGATGGTATTGCTCAGGCAATGACCGAGGGTGCCCTGCTCGGTACTTATTCCTTTCGCCGGCACATGACCGGGGAAGCTGAGCATGGTGAGCTCAAGCGGCTTACTATCGTCGTACCCGATAAGACCAAGCTCACTATTTCGAAGCAGGGCAGCGAAAAAGGCAGGGTTCTGGCGGAAGCCACCAATCTGGCTCGCGACATGATAAATGAGCCGGCTAACTACATGACGCCGTCTAATATGGCAAAGACGGCGGCTAGGCTGGCTAAGAGCTACGGCCTTAAGCTTGAGGTCCTGGAGCGGGGGCAGATGCGGAAGCTGGGCATGGGGGCGCTCTTGGGGGTGACCCAGGGAAGTCAGCAACCACCGAAGTTTATCGTCCTCCGTTATCGCGGGGTTGCTTCGTCCCAAGTTGACCTAGCCTTGGTGGGCAAGGGGATAACCTTTGATTCCGGTGGTATTTCCATAAAGCCATCGGAGGGGATGGGGGAGATGAAGGGTGATATGGCGGGTGGGGCGGCGGTTATGGCGGCCATAAGCGCCATCGCCCAGCTCAAGCCCAAGCTCAATGTAATAGCCCTTGTTCCCTGCGCGGAGAACCTTCCCGGCGGTGAGGCATTAAAGCCGGGTGATGTGCTGACGGCAATGAACGGCAAGACAATCGAGATTATATCCACTGACGCCGAGGGGCGGTTAATCCTGGCTGATGCCTTAAGCTATGCCGGTAAGCTCGGTGCTAGGCGTATCGTTGATGTGGCAACACTGACCGGCTCCTGCCGTGTCGCCCTCGGTGATGATTGCAGCGGTGTTTTTGGTAATAACCAGGGGCTGGTGGACAAGCTGATTATCGCCAGTGCTACTGCCGGGGAGCTTATGTGGCAGTTGCCGATGTATGAGCAGGCTAAAGAGCAACTAAAAAGCGAGGTTGCCGATATTAAGAATGTTGGTGGTAAGTGGGGAGGGGCTATCACCGCTGCCCATTTCCTGGCTGAGTTTGTGGGCAATACCCCCTGGGTCCACCTTGATATTGCCGGCACCAGCCTCAGTGAAAAAGAGCGGGGCTACATCGCGAAGGGGGCAACCGGGGTGGCGGTGCGCACCCTGGCCAACCTTGCCCTCTCCCTCGCCAAATAAAAAGCGGGTCCCCAGGGAAATCGAAGATTTTTCTGGGTGCTGAAGAGGGGGTGGTTGATTATGAAGGTTAAATACCTGGGGCACTCGGCATTTGTTATCACCTCAGAGGAGGGGCTGAAGATAATAACCGACCCCTATACCAGAAGTCCTGGACTGACCTACGGGGAGATAAAAGAATCAGCGGATATCGTTACTATAAGCCATGAGCACCTTGACCATTGTAACCCGGCTGCGGTGAGGGGTAATCCCGAGGTGGTTAAGGGGGCGGGCAGGGTAGCGGTTAAGGGGATGGAGTTTAACGGTATCGCCAGCTATCATGATGAAGCGAGGGGCAGGATGAGGGGTAACAACACCATATTCTGCTTTGAGGTGGACGGGATGAGGGTGTGTCACCTCGGTGACCTGGGTCACCTGCTTGATGATAGGCAGGTGAAGGAGATGGGCGATGTAGATATACTGCTTATCCCCGTAGGTGGTTATTATACTATTGACGCCAGGGCTGCCAGCCAGGTCTGTAACCAGTTGAAGCCGAGGGTAGTTATGCCTATGCACTATAAGACGGAGAAGGGCATCCCCGGTATTTTTGGGGTGGATGAGTTCTTAGGGGGTAAGGATAATGTCAGCCGGCAGGACTCAAGTGAGGTTGAGTTCAAACGGGAAGAGCTGCCGCCCTCCAGCCAAATCATAGTCCTGAAACCGGCGCTTTAGCTTATCTCTTCTTTCCCGCCCTCCCGCCCCGTTTTTGGCTTACGTTTTTCTTCCCGCCCTCCCGCCCCGTTTTTGGCTTACGTTTTTCTTCCCGCCCTCCCGCCCTCAGGGCGTCTGCGGCTTGTTGTGGAGTGGGTACTCCCGCCCATTAGGCTTTGCGGCTTATCCCCACCATAAGGGCGTTTGCTTCTAATCCCTCGCTTTGATGGGGGAGTTTAAGAGGACAGGGCTTTTCTTTCTATATCAGGGGGTGGGGCAAGGAGATTGTAAAGAGGTGAAACCTTTTTGGGTGGGCAGGGTGGGAAGTAAGGCACTTGTTAAAAAAAGGGGGGCGTGATAGGGAGTATTAGAGGGGCTTCAGGTTATTGACTATGGTGGTATAATAGGATATGGGGGGTGAGGCTAGGGGAGCCAGAATCGCAAATTTGGATATAGGTTGTATTGTTCTTGCTGGTGGCAAGGGCTTGCGCTTGGGACGGGACAAGATTCTGGAGGTTATTGGCGATAGTAATTTGCTCCAGCGGGTAGTATCCCAACTAGGCTCCTTTAACAGCAATATTGTTGTAGTTGTTGCTAGTGGGAAGTCACTCCCTCAATTTACTGATTACCCGAGGCTTAGAATAGTAACTGACATCTATCCCGGCAAAGGTGCCTTAGGCGGTCTCCATGCTGGACTTGCCACATCAAACACGTTTTATAACCTTGTTGTCGCCTGCGATATGCCCTTCCTGAACCAAGCCCTGCTGCAATATATGGTGCAGCTTTCGCCAGGCTTTGATCTTGTTGTTCCCCGCGTGGGTGAGCTGGTTGAGCCGCTTCACGCCGTTTACTCAAGAAATTGCCTGGCTCCTATTGAACGGCTGCTTAAGCAGGGCGAGATAAGGGTGAGGGCGCTTTTTGAATTGGTTAAGGTCAGATATGTAGAGGCTGATGAGATTGAGCGCTTTGACCCCAAGCACCTGAGTTTTTTTAACATTAATACTGAGGCTGACCTGGAGATGGCGCAACGACTGGCAAAGGAGATAAGCAGTGATAAGCGTTGAAGAGGCTCTGGAGAAAGTCCTTGAGCGCGTAGACGTTCTTGAGGCTGAGGAAAGCCCCGTTCTGGGCTGTCTGGGGCAGGTACTGGCTGAGGATATATCCTCCCCGATTAACATCCCCCCGCAGGACAATTCAGCCATGGACGGCTACGCCGTCAGGTCAGCGGATACCCGTGGTGCCAGCCCCAAGTCGCCTCGCCTTCTCCGCGTTATTGAAACTGTCACCGCCGGTGCCACCCCGAGGCGCGAGGTAAAAGCGGGTGAGGCTACCCGGATTATGACCGGGGCGCCAATACCCAGGGGTGCTGATGCGGTGGTGAAGTTTGAGGATACCGATGAGACGGAGCGCGAGGGTACTCCGCAGGAAATAGGCATCCTCGTTGAGGTGGAGCTGGGCCTGGAAGTACGGCGGGCGGGGGAGGATATTAAAGCCGGCTCACTGGTACTGAAGAAGGGGACAGTAATCAGACCGGCGGAGGTCGGTGTCCTGGCTTCGCTGGGTCTGAGTAAGGTGATGGTTATCCGCCGCCCGATGGTGGCTATTTTAGCCACCGGGGACGAACTAGTGGAAGTTACTCAGCCCCTGCCTGAGGGGAAGATATATAACAGTAATAGCTATAGCCTGGCTGCCCTCGTCCTGCGCTACGGCGGTGTTCCCATGATATTGGGGATAGCCTCAGACAGCGAGGACTCTCTCGTTAATAAGCTTAATCTGGGGCAGAAGGCTGACGTGGTGATAACCTCCGGCGGCGTCTCCCTCGGTGATTATGACAGGGTGAGGGGGGTTCTGGCTAAACAGGGTGAGGTTGTCTTCTGGCAGGTCAGGGAGAAGCCGGGGAAACCGCTGACCTTCGGCGTGCTCAAGGGTGAGGGGGGCAGAAATATACCCTTCTTCGGTCTTGCCGGTAATCCGGTAAGCGCCATGATTAACTTTGAGCTGTTTGCCCGCCCGGCTCTCCTCAAGATGATGGGCAGGAAGAACCTGACTAAGCCCATCATTGAGGCGGTGGTTGAGGAAGCAATTGAGAATACCGACGGGCGGCGTGTTTTCACCCGCGCCATTGTGGAAAAGCGCGGCGACAAGTACTTTGCCCGGCTTACCGGCCCCCAGGGCTCGGGGATTCTGACCTCTATGGCTTTAGCCAACGGGCTGGTGATTGTCCCCGAGGATAAGCCCGGGGTGAAGCGGGGGGATGTGGTTAAGGTAATGATGCTGGACTGGGGTGAAGAGATTGATATTTGATGCTTCGGGGTTTGTCTTTGAACCACCGCCGGTAATATCCAGGGCACGGCGCGTTTTGATTAAACCTAATGCCGCCTACCCGGTGTCATATCCGGTGACTACCAGCCCGGCTATGCTATCGGCGATAATAGATGGTATCAGGCGGATTAGCGATGCCGATATTCTGATTCTGGAGGGTACCCCCCGCAGCGACCCGGTGTTGCCGATATACAAGAGCCTGGGCTATGATTTCCCCCGCGTTTTGACCATGGATGTGAAGGACTGTGTCTGGGTGGAGGTGGATAATCCTCTACCCAAGCCCCTGGCTATGCCTACCTTCTGGGTGCCTAACGTTATCCTGTCCTGCGACTACCTGATAACGACCACCCCGTTAAAGGTGATTAAGGGTAGCGGCAGCCTCAGCATAATGAACCTGCTCGGGGTGCTGCCGAGCAGTAAGTATGGCAGGTCAAAACGGGGGTGGAAGGAGTTATACAGCCTGGGGATAAACAAGGCGATAGCTGACCTCTATTTTACCCTCCCCTTTGACCTCGGGATTATTGAAGCCCGCCAGAAGTTTATCAGCCGGAGCGACCCCACTCAGGGTGAGGTTGAGAATTACGGCAAGGTTTTTGTCGGCGAGCCCTACGAGGTAGATGGGGAGGCTTCGGAGATGCTGGAGCTTAAGACCGATTACCTTGATTTAATCAGGGGGGCTAGGGTCGGGCTGGAGGGGTGAGGTAAGTCGAAAAGTCGAGCTAGCTAGAATACTCTATAGCAGTTGAGATATGTGGTCTTTAATTTTATCTACTAGAGGAATAAGCTGTCGTGCTTCTTTGGCAGTGTGTTTATAACACTCGTACCTAGCATTTCTACTGTCTGTCTCTAGTTTGATGTAGTTATTCCATATTGGGCGTAGCTCCGATTTATAGCTCATCATGTTCGTTTTTCTCTCAACGTGTTTTTGGGAATGATACCCCTTGGTATCCAAGAATGCCTCAACCCAATGCAATGATTCGTAAAACATTCCAATAACCGCCCAGTCTGTAAAAGGAGAGCTATCTAAGTCAATGCTTGCCCAGAAATCTCTGTTATGTATAGCCCAATCAATGTGCTCGTCTTTTTGAGGCATTCCATTACACCTGTCTTGGTAGTCTAATAGCCCTAGTAGGCGCTAGATCCTCTATTTTGCGGCCACAGCGATATATTATATGGAAATCGATAAGAAACGCCGGATGTTCCCCAGAAACAAAGATCTCAAGTAGTTCCCACTCAATATCCGCTAGTTGGTCAAGCGCAGCAAGGTCACGTTCTGGGATTACCACCCATACATCAACATTGTTGTCTTCGATGCTGACAAAGATATCTTCTACTGACGGGTTTGCGTAAAGCTTCTCTCTAATAAGGGCTATCCATCCATCAACACGTTGGTCTGAAGAATCAAAGCCTCTCTTGCTGTCCGCGCTTACTACAGGTAGCTGTTCTTCATATACCATAGAAGTTGTTGGCACCCACTCTCTAGATATAGACCTTTTGGTCGCACTATTGAGTATGTCTACTTCTATTTCATAAGATGTAAGTTTTGCCTTTGATACTTGTGGATACCAGTGGGTGTCTTTAGTAGCGATTGTTTTCATAAAAATTTATCTCTCTTGTATTTGGCCTACGTCTTCCCTTTTAGGCTATCTGGTGATTTTACCATTGGTACATTGGCAGACTTTATGCGATAGACGGGGTTCCCCTCATTATCATACTCACCCTCTATTCTAAGGATTTCACTGACTACCAGTTTCATTTTGATAACAGTCCCGTCCACTAGTTGATATTCATTCCAATCTTCCTTGCGAGTTTGAAACTCTACCTCGGTCAACTTTTCCATTCTGTAATCCTCCTCCTTTCCCAATAACATGAGTCAGTAGAGTAACTTGTTATTATGGAGGTATAGCTCTTTAAAGCTTCGTTATTATACCACTATTTGCAATGCGTGGTAAACTCAGATGTTTCGAGTTAATACCTTATGCCGAAGTCGGCATAATTTCCCGTATATTCTGACCAGTTGGTAACTACCCTTTCCACCCTGGCTGATGGCGGGCCCGCCTTAAGGTGACTGATTAGCCTTTCCAGTTGTTTTCTTTCTCCCTCTGCCACAACCTCTACTGCACCCGTGGGCAGATTGCGCGCATAGCCGCTCAAGCCCAGCTCAATAGCTCTCTGGGAGACAAAGGCACGAAAGAAGACGCCCTGGACGTAGCCGTGGACTACTGCCTTGAGCGAAGCTAGCTCTTTACTTTCCATCGCCTTATCTCAGGATGAACCTCAGCGGAAATTCTTCTTTATCCAGTCTATATAGACCTTGCTCGTGTGCCAGGCTAATAGCTTCGTTGAACTCATGCTTGGGCAGGGGGTGGGCGAGCCTGGGCATGTCAAAGGCTTTGTGGCAGGGGTGGTACTGGGCCATAATGTTTAGGTAGCTATCGGTGGAGATTTCCCGGGCGAGGAATTTTACTATCTCTTTAGTCCCGGCCAGCCCGTTGGGTAGTACCAGGTGGCGCACCAGGAGACCGCGCCGGGCTACGCCTTGCTTATCCAGCTCGAGGTCACCAACCTGGCGGTGCATCTCCTTGACCGCCGCCCTGTTTATTTCGGGGTAGTTCCTTATCCCCGATAGTTCCTCGGCTATTTTTTCGTCAGAATACTTCATATCCGGCATATAGATGTCAACAACGCCGTCCAGCAGCTTTAGGGTTTCTAGGGCGTCATAGCCGCCGGTGTTATAAACAAGGGGCAGGTAGAGCCCGTTGCTTGCTGCCAGCTCCAGGGCTTCCAGGATATAGGGCACGACATGGGTGGGGCTGACCAGGTTTATGTTGTGGCAGCCTTTAGATTGGAGGGAGAGCATCATGCCGGCTAGCTGTTCGCTGTTTACCGGGCTTCCCTCGCCGAGCTGGCTTATGGTGTAGTTCTGGCAGAAAAGGCAGTGCAGGTTGCAGTAGGTGAAGAAGATTGTCCCTGAGCCGTTTGTGCCCACCAGGGGCGCTTCCTCGCCGAAGTGGGGACCGTAGTTTGAGACCATGACCTCGGTGGTAACCTGGCACTCCCCACTTTTCCCCGCCAGGCGGTTGACCTGGCACTGGCGGGGGCAGAGCCGGCACTCCTCCAGTATTGCCCTGGCTTTCTCCGCCCGGGTTTTTAACTCCCCACTCTCGTGGAGCTTTTGATAGGCAGCTATATCCCTGGCTCCTCCTCTTCCTCTTCCTTCCTTACCTTTTTGATTACTTCTACCTCTGCTGGAGGGGGAAGGATGGTGGTGGTTATTTTCTTAGTTTCCTTTTTGGGCTTCTTCTTTTCTCGCCGCCTGTAGTCTCGCCTTCCCATGGTCGCACCTCTAGGTTAATTAAAGTTTAGCAGAGAGGAATTATGGTGTAAAGTTGGCGGGAAGTTTGGCTAGGGCGGAGCGGGCGGCTTCGGTCTCTGCCGCCTTTTTGCTCCTGCCTGACCCCCTGCCCATTACTTTCTTGCCTACCCTTACCTGAACGGTGAAGGTTCGGTCATGGGCTGGTCCCTCTACCGATGTTACCCGGTAGGCAGGTTTTGGCTGCTGCCTTGCCTGCAGGAGCTCCTGTAGCCGCGATTTATAATCGGCATCTACCCCTTTATTTAGTCCTTGTCTGGTCGCTCTCAGGATAAATTTTCTGGCTACCTTCAAACCCCGGTCAAGAAAGATAGCGGCGATTATCGCTTCTAGGGCGCTGGCCAGGTTAGCCGGCTTACGCCGTCCCCCGCTTGCCTCCTCCCCCCTTCCCAAATAGAGGTAATCGCCTAGCTTGATAGCCTTTGCCGTGCGGGCTAGAGCGTCCCGGCGCACCACGGAGGAGCGGAGTCTGGTCATCTCCCCTTCATCGAAGTGGGGAAAGCGCTGATATAGCTCTTCGGCGATGATAAAGCCCAGGACAGCATCGCCCAGAAACTCAAGCCTTTCGTTGGAATCCAGGGCGAAAGTGGGGTTCTCATTGATATAGGAGCTGTGAACCAGGGCTTGCTCCAATAGAGAGCGGTCTTTAAACTTGACGCCCATGGTTTTTTGCAGCTTGCCTAAGTTAGCCATGTCTTCCCTTCTTAATTTTAGCATAAAGGGGCAAGCCAGCTATGTCAAATTGTTTGTCTTATTGCCATAGGTGAGGCTGTATGCTACAATTTTGGTGCGCTGGGGAATCGTCTAGTGGTAGGACGGCGGACTCTGGATCCGTAAGGGAAGGTTCGAATCCTTCTTCCCCAGCTTTTGGGCCCAGCTTTTGGGTGGCGCATTCGTCTAGGGGTTTAGGACACCTCCCTCTCAAGGAGGAGATCACCGGTTCGAATCCGGTATGCGCTACCAATTAGGTTTGAAGACGATGATATGTCCGGCTTGCAAGAGTCCCATGATAGTGGTTGAGTATAAGAAGATTGAACTTGATTATTGCCCGGGGTGTTACGGGGCGTGGTTTGATGCCGGAGAACTGGAGCTTTTTCTGGACTCCCTCAATCTGGAGAAACGGGACAGGTTCGTCAGTAAAATACTAAATGCCGCCGAGGCGAAAACAGCGGAGAAGAAGCGAAGGTGCCCCATTTGCGCTCAGAGAATGAAAAAAGTACACATAGGCGGCAAGCCTAGTATACTCATTGATGTCTGCCCGGATTCAGACGGGCTGTGGTTTGACGGTGGTGAGATTGGTGAGTTGATGAAGCAATTACCGGGCAAGCCCGCTAAAAAAGCGGGTTCGCGCCAACAGGTCGAGGATTTTCTGAAAGAGGTATTTCAGGCGCGGGAGTAGACCGGCGCCGACAAGTATTAAATAAGGAGGTGCAAAGATGCTTGCAGTTTGGGTTTTTGTTGGCATTGTCGTTGTTCTTATTATTATCTTTGCGGCTATCTTTAACGGTCTTGTCCGGCTGCGCAATCAAGTCAAGAACGCCTGGGCGCAGATAGATGTCCAGCTTAAACGGCGGCATGACCTCATCCCTAACCTGATTGAGACGGTTAAAGGCTACATGAAGCATGAAAGGGAGACGCTGGAAGCGGTAACCAAGGCTCGGAATCTTGCCATGAAGGCGGTTTCAGCCGGAGCCGGCGAACGGGGCAAGGTAGAGGGTGAGCTTAGCAGTGCCCTTGCCCGCCTGCTGGCGGTGGTGGAAAGATACCCCAACCTCAAAGCCAACGAAAACTTCCTGGCGCTTCAGGAAGAGTTGACTTCAACCGAGAACAAGATAAGCTTCTCCCGCCAGTACTACAATGATTCAGTCCTAAATTATAACAACCAGACCCAGATGTTTCCCTCCAACATTGTCGCCGCTATGACTGGTTTCAGAGGGGGCGAATTCTTTGAGATCAAAGTAGCTGAGGAGAGAGAAGTACCCAAGGTCAGCTTCGGCTAATGGGTGATAAATAACCGATGTGGGAACAGGTACGTTCTAACCGGCTAAGGTCGGTGGTGCTGGTAGTCCTGATGGGCGCCTTGCTGCTGGCGCTCGGCTATTTTCTGGGCCTCATTTTTTTTGATAGCGCTGTCGGGGGTGTTGTTATTGCCCTGATTATCTGGGGAGTAATGAACCTGGTAGCCTTCTTCCAGGGGGACAGCATCCTGCTGGGGATTTCAGGCGCCAGAAAAATAAAGCCCTCTGACAACCCCCGCCTCTATAACATTGTTGAGGAGATGAAGATTGCCTCCGGGCTGGAGAAGATGCCTGACATCTACATCATTGACGACCCCGCCCTGAACGCCTTCGCCACCGGCCGGAGCCCCAACCGCGCCAGTGTGGCTATCACCTCCGGGCTGCTGCAAAAACTCAACCGCGATGAACTCCAGGGGGTAATCGGCCATGAAATCGCCCACATCAAGAACCGGGATGTTCTCCTCATGGTGATGGTGAGCGTGCTCCTGGGAAGCATTGTTATTTTAGCCTGGTATGCCTCCCGGTTTATGTTTTTTGCTGGCGCTGGCAGGAGAAGCTCTGTCAGGGGAGGGGGTCAACTCGGGATAATAATTATTCTCGTTGGTGTCGTCCTGATGATACTGGCGCCAATTGCCGCCCAGCTCATCTATTACGCTGTCTCCCGAAAGAGAGAGTACCTAGCCGATGCCTCCTCTGCCCTTTACACCCGGTACCCGGAAGGGCTGGCATCAGCGCTGGAGAAGCTGGCTACCTCAGGCACCGGCGTTAGAGGGGCCAATAAAGCCACCGCCCCAATGTACATCGTCAACCCCTTCCGTAAAAAGGGCATTTCCCTTCAGAGCCTGACCAGCACTCACCCGCCTGTAGCCGAGAGGGTCCGCATCCTGCGTGCCATGGGTGGTGCTTCCCTCACTGACTACGAGCAAGCTTATCGGCAGGCAAAGGGTGGGGTGGGAGTTATTCCCGCCACCGCTCTGGCTCTGGATGGTGCCAAACCCATGGCTTTGCGTGCGCCATCAGCGGAGGCAAAGCCTGTGGAAGATTTCCCGCAGAGGATAGAACGCGCCCGAGAAACATCGGGGCTGGTATGGCGATTGAACAACTACGAGACTATCCCCTGCGATTGCGGCACCACCCTGAGGATACCCCCCAATTTCCCCTTGCCCACCATCAAGTGCCCACACTGTGGTAAGATTAACTATATTGTGTACCGTAGCCAGTCACTAGCGCCAAATGGTTGAGCTTTTGGCTGGATTGTGCCATTTCCCCACGTTATTGCGCGCATAGCGTCTCTAAGGCTATAATAAGAATAGCAACGAGGGATGGAGCACCTGAGCCATGCCACAGGAAGTACAATCTCCCGTAGCCAGACTCGTATTACCTCAGTCTCATCGCACCTTTCATGATTTTATCCATGTTCAAGCCTTTGTGGCATCTTTTAGTCATTCGCTACCAGAAAATGTGGAGGGAGGTGGTATGAATCTATAAAAAAATTCATCAACCGGAGGCTTCTAACACCAGAAAGGAAATTCATGAGAAAGGAGGGCTATCATGAAGAAAAGACATCTGACAACGAATCAAGGCGTGCCGGTTACCGATAACCAGAGCTCATTAACGGTCGGCGAACGCGGTCCGGTTTTATTGCAGGACGTCCAGTTCATTGAGAAAATGGCTCACTTTGACAGGGAACGCATTCCGGAGAGGGTTGTCCATGCCAAAGGGGCCGGAGCTCACGGCTACTTTCAGGTCTACAAGAGCATGAAGCCTTATACCAAGGCAGAATTCCTCCAGGACCCGAAGAAAAAGACCCCCGTATTCGTGCGGTTTTCCACCGTCGTCGGAGGTCGGGGCTCGGCGGATACGGTACGAGACCCCCGTGGCTTTGCCGTCAAGTTCTATACCGAGGATGGCAACTACGACCTGGTGGGGAATAACCTGCCCGTGTTTTTCATCCGGGACTCCGTCAAATTCCCCGATATGGTTCACGCCTTCAAGGGCGCACCGGATACCAATATACCGTCAGCCTCGTCGGCGCATAGCCGCTTTTGGGACTTCATATCCCTGACACCGGAATCGACCCACATGATTACCTGGCTCTTTTCTGATCGTGGCACACCGAAGAGCTATCGGATGCAGGAGGGTTTCGGCGTCAACACCTACGTGTGGGTAAACGCTGCAGGCAAGGCGGTATATATCAAATACCACTGGAAGCCCAAACTGGGTGTACATAACCTTGACCGCCATGAAGCCACCCATCTAGCCGGGGTTGACCCGGATTATCTTGTCCGCGACCTGCACGATGCTCTCGCCAGAGGCGAAAAGGTTGAGTACGAGCTTAACGTACAGATAATGAATATTGCCGACGAATTGAAACAGAACTTCGACCCGCTGGACGCCACCAAGACCTGGCCTGAGAAAAAGTTCCCGCTGATGCCGGTGGGCAAGATGATACTTAACCGTAATCCCGGAAACTTCTTCGCCGAGGTGGAGCAAGCGGCTTTCTGTCCCGCCAGCCTTGTTCCCGGAGTTGAGTTCTCCGCTGATAAGCTGCTGCAGGGCAGAACATTCTCATATGCTGACACTCAACGCCATCGGCTCGGAGCCAACTACCTCCAGCTCGCCGTTAACAGGTCTATAGTGCCGGTCGACAATAACCAGCGTGATGGGTCTATGCAGTTCGGTCGGTTCAGCGGCCCGGTCAATTATGAGCCGAACAGTCTGGGTAGCGGTATGCCTGGAGAGGCTGCCGAGGAGGGCAAGCCGCGGCTATATAAGCTAGAGGGTGAAGTAACTCGCCGTAAAATAAGACTAAAGAACGATTTTGCCCAGGCCGGAGAGAGGTATCGTTCCCTTAGCAAGATGGACCAGGAACACGTGGTAGATAACCTCATCGCCGACCTTATGAATGTTGACAAACCGATACGGAAACGGGCGGTTGAGAACTTTACTAAAGCCGACCCGAAGTTGGGGAAATTAGTAGCAAAGGGGCTAAAACTATAAGGGATAATAAAAGAAACGTAGCCGGTCATTAGCGCCAAAGGGTTGGCTTCGCTGTAAAGTGCAACTAGGCAGTGAGGTGAGGTTGGTTATGAATGTCGGGCGCGGGCTCGCTGCGGCTTTTTCTCCGAGGTTTTCTCCGGGGTTGGTGCTTTCTTTGAGTTTGCGCTGAAGAACTTCTCAATTGCACCCTCCAGGTCTTGGGGGGTGAAGGGCTTGGTTATATATCCGTCGGCACCCATGATATCCTGGCTGAGCCTCTTATTGAGGTCATAGCCTACAGCTGTGATCATGACCACAGGGATTTCCTTGGTAGCCTCGTCCTTCTTAATTACGTAGCAGGCAGTAAGGCCGTCCACCTTTGGCATCATCATGTCCATCAGAATGATATCCGGTTTTTGGCTGCGGGTCACGTCTACTGCCTCGGCGCCATCTTGTGCCTCGATGACGGCATAGCTCTTGCTCAGTATTCTGTTTACCAGTTGCCTAACGCCTGGTTCGTCATCTACAATAAGTACTTTCTTTTTATTTGTTTCGGCCATCTGTATCAGGCCCCCTTATTTCAGGCCTCTGTCGGCACTGTTTCAGCTATGGACGTCTTAAAGAAAGCGGTGACCACATCCGGGTCGAACTGAGTGCCATTGCAGCGCTTGATTTCGTCTATAGCTTCCTTTTTAGACATGGCTGAGCGGTAGGGACGTTCCGAGGTCATGGCATCAAAGGCGTCAGCCACCGCCAGGATTCTGGCCGCCAGTGGTATTTCATTACCTTTAACAACTTGATGAAGTCCAGTGCCGTTATAATGGTCGTGGTGGTGCTCAATCATCTCCACCACCTTCCCATTGGTCACCGGCCTGACAATACCAGCCCCCACCTGGGCATGAATCATAATGTGCTCGTATTCCTCGCGGGTCAGTTTGCCGGGCTTATTTTGAATGAGTTGGTCAACCGCAATCTTACCCACGTCATGGAGCAAGCTACCCCAGCGCAGGTCTTCCATGTCACTTGCCGGCAGATTGAGTGCCTCGCCTATGGCCACGGCAATATCGGTCACCCGGCGCGAATGACCGGCGGTGTACTTGTCTTTAGCTTCCAGGGCAAAGACCAGCGCCTCAATGGCACCGAGGAAAATCTTTCGGATCTCTCTCGTCTGCTCCTCAATCTTCTCTTCCAGATGGTGCTGGTACTCTCTAATTTTAAGCTGCAGTTGTCTTTTCTCAAGAGCGCCTTTGACGCTCAGGCTAACCTCGTCTAGGTTAAAGGGCTTGCAGATATAATCATCGGCTCCTTGCTTTATACACTGGATGGCAACACTGAGTTCGGTAACCGCTGTAGCCATGATGACGGCGGTGTCAGGGTAGGCGGCCTTTACTTCCGGAAGGATCTCGATTCCCGATTTTCCCGGCATCTTTATATCCAGAATCGCCAGCCCAACCTGGTTGCTCTTCAGCTTGTCGAAGAACTCCTCGGCGGTAGCCGCTTCCTTGCATGTGTAGCCTTCGCTTGATAGTTTCTGGCAAAGAAGCCTTCTAATTACTGCTTCGTCATCAATGACGAGTACTGCTTCCTGTTGGTTTAATGTATCCATATCGCTTTTCAACCTCTATCTACTCTTGGACTACTTGGTACGGCTTGGAGTATTTAGACCTTTGTGCCCAAAGTCGTTTTCACTAGTGTTCTTAGTTCATCAGGAGTGAATGGCTTGGGTAGATACGGTCGGTTGGTCTTTTCCAAGAATTCCTTGGTATTGCCACTCATCACATCCCCGGTACTGAATATAACCCTCTTGGTCATCACCGGGTGCTCCTTCTCTAAGTGCTCGTAGAGTTCGATGCCGCTCATCGATGGCGTTCTGATGTCAACGATGCAGAGGTCATACTCCTTTTTGTCCAGCATGTCCAGAGCAGCCCTCCCGTTTACCGCAACTTCCACCTGGAACCCTTCAGCGCTGAGTGTCCTCGAGCAGACTTGAGCGATAACTGGTTCATCTTCAACTACTAGGATAGTTTTTCCGCTGCTGTTAGATTGTACCATGGTCGCCTCCTCCTTGGGGTCCAGAACCGTCAATAGGTAGTTCGACAACAAACGTGGCTCCCTTACCCAGCTGGCTTCTGGCGTGTAGACTACCGCCATGCTCAGCCACTATTCCGTGGCAGATGCTCAAACCGAGCCCGGTTCCTTTGCCCACTTCCTTGGTGGTAAAGAAAGGGTTGAATATTCGGCTCAGGTTTTCCCTTGAAATACCCGGGCCGTCATCAGCAATTGAAATCCTGATCGTATTGTCAGCTCTTTCAGTAGTAATGGTTAGCATGCCCTTATTGTGTTCCGCAGCCATGAAATATTCGGCGTTGATGACGAGGTTGAGGAAGACCTGCCTTATCAGGAAATGGTCAACCATAACTTCGGGGAGGTCAGTGGCAAACTGTCTGCCGATCTCAATGTTGCTCACCTTTTGTTCATAAGCGCGTAATCTCAGCACGTCCTCGATAACGCTATTTATCTGGGTCAGCTGTTTCACCGGTGCATGTTTTCGGGCAAAGGTGAGGAGGTTTTTGACTATGCCGGCAGCACGCTGGGCTTCGCTGTGGACAAGTTTCAAATCCTCCTTGAGATCATCAGCGATATCCCTCTCCATGAGCAGCTGGGAGAAGCCGATAACGCTTGTCAGGGGATTGTTAAGCTCGTGAGCGATACCGGAGGCTAGCTCGCCAATGGAAGCGAGCCGGTCGGTCAACATAAGTTGCTCCTGCATTCCCTTGCGCTCGGTGATGTCCCTCACGATTGTTATGTGCCCGACGGCATTGCCTGAAGCATCCCTTAGCACGCTGGTACTTAACTCAGCGGGAAACTCGGTGCCATTAGCTTTAAGCAGGGTGTATTCCACGCCGCTAACCTTTCCCTGCTTTATCGCTTGCTTCATGTTGGCGGCTATCCTCTCGTATTCGCGGGGGACAACAAGTTCCATGGCGTTTTTTCCCACAATGTCATCCTTAGAATCAAACTCATGTATCTCCACCATTCTCTGGTTCACTTCGGTGATGACACCATTCAAATCAATAACCGATATCCCATCGGTTACGGACTCAAACATTTTCTTTAGCTGTTCCTGGCTCTCCCTTAGCGCCTCCTCCGCCTGCTTGCGCTCGGTGATATCCATGAAATTCCCCAGAGCTGCCCGCTTTCCTTTATAGGTAACCGGAGCCACCGTTTCCATAACCACCCTTACATTACCCTGTTTGTCACAGACCCTGAATTCATAAGGCTCCAGACGCTTACCCTTCAACATTTTTATGGCGTTTTCTCTTACCATTTCTCTGTCTTCGGGGTGTACCAGGCTGAGGGCATTTCTACCAAGCAGTTCTTCTTGGGTGAGGCCTAGTATCTCCATAATCTGCGGGTTGATTATTTCGAACATTCCGTCCTGGACCAAATAGACGCCAATCTGAGCGCTGTGAATGAGGGTGGTGGCAAGTTCCTCCGCCTGCTTGCGCTTGGTGACGTTACGGCAGACGCTGAGTATGAGGTCTTCGCTGTTTACTTTAATAGTGCGGGAATGGGTTTCAACCAGCATTGAAGTCCCATCTTTGCGGCGATGGACGCTTTCAAAGGTGGCTTCCCCTTCGTCTATGATTTCTTTTACGTGTGAGTTGAACAGATGGGCAAGTTCGGGGATAGCCAGGTCCCACCCGTTCATTGCCATCAATTCTTCCTTCTCGTAGCCCCGTGATTTATAGGCAGCTTCATTTACATAGACAAGACTGCCGTCAGTGCGATATAGGAAGATGGAGTCGGTGGCAGCATCTAGGAGCTGGGCCTTGAGATTCAGTTCCTCTTCTAGCTTGTCTGCCACTTGTTGTTTGACTTGCGTTGTTTTCATATGTCCTTTCTCTTAGCTTTTCCGGCTTACTGTGTGTACATGATTGGTCTTTGCCTTAATGTTCTCTACTTGAGCCGCGGTAAACAGTCTCCAACCCCGCCAGTCCCGGTACTCAACATCGTCGCTAAATACCCCGTCCTTTAACCATCGGAAGAGGGTATTCTTGCTGATGCCGAGCATGCGGCAGACCTCGTTTGTTCGGTAATAGGTCTGATTATTAATAACCACAGGCATATCTTTACTCTCCTAAGACCACTCGGGTATAGCATAGCCTATGTTTGCCAATAGGCAAATCCTACGTTTGTACCTATTTTACTGGCGCTTTAGTCCTAGCACTTACGTCATCAAGCAGTTTCTTGGCGTGGTATAATGGGGTAGACGGCTGGAAGGAGGTCTGCGATGCAACAGGATAAATTCATGCAAGAGCCAGTTGTTCTCGCCGAGGTGCGGGAGGCCTTTGCCGCACAGGGTGGAGGCAAATTGGAGGTTATCATTGGCGTCAGGTGGGAGCACAAGCCTGAAGAAATAACCAAAAAATTAAAGGACATGGGAGTAAGGCGCAGCCGGGCTACCGACCGCTATGTTATGGCTAACCTTACTAAGCAGCAGGTGGATAAGCTGGCGAGGGAGAAATCGGTCTTCAAAATCTGGCGCAACAGGGAAATGATGCATATGGTAGACGAGTCCTCAGTCACCATAAAGGCTTCAGCGGCTCAGCAGCTGTTTAATGCCACCGGGGAGGGGATAAGCTGGGCGGTCCTTGATACCGGCATCAAGGCTGACCATGACTATTTCAAGACTGAGCCGCATGTGGTGAAGAATAACAGTTACAATTTCACCGATGAGCCATACGAGGACACGGTGGGACACGGCACTCATGTTGCCGGGATTATCCGCAAGATAGCACCGAAGACCAAGCTCTACGATTTTAAGGTGCTGGGTAAAAAGGGCGGTACATCATTTATGATTATAGAGGCTATGTACCTCATAAGGAAGATAAATTTTGAGGCGAGGCACCTGGTAATCCATGGGGCTAATCTGAGCCTGGGCGGGCCGGTCCCGGTTGGCAGTTATGGGTGTGGCTTTTCACCGGAATGTGAGGAGGCGAACCGCCTGGTGGATTCGGGGGTGGTTGTCTGCATCGCTGCCAGCAACGACGGCTACAAGACTCTGGCTACCATAAGCGGCGGCAACGAACTGGACTATTTCCCCACCTTTCTCGACATGGGGATATCCGACCCCGGCAACGCAGAAAAGGTGATTACTGTAGGCTCCACCCACAAGACTCTTCCTCATAAGTACGGCATCTCCTTTTTCTCCTCCAAGGGACCTACCGGCGATGGGCGCTTCAAGCCTGACGTGGTGGCGCCGGGGGAGAGGATAAACTCTGCGGGCATTGCCAGCAAAAGCAACGAGGTGGCATTAAGCGGTACAAGTATGGCTACTCCGCATGTTTCGGCGGCGGTTGCTCAGTTCCTGTCGATTAAGCCGGACTTCGTCGGGCGCCCGGACGAGGTCAAGAAGATTTTGATGCAGACCTGCACCGACCTTGGTCGGGAAAGGTATTTTCAGGGGGCAGGCCTGATTGATGTCCTGAGGATGATTGAATCGGTCTGATAAGGGGGCTTGACTGGCATGCTATTGAATGTAGCCTTTCTGGATGTCTTTCATGGGGACTGTGCCGTTGTCACCTTTAACCAAGGGGGGAGGAAAGCCTGTATCGTAGTTGACGGTGGCGAAAAGCGCGACGCGGCAAAGAGGCTGGCTGCCTACCTTAAACATGAGAAGGTTGAGGTCATAGACCTGCTGGTGGCAACGCACATTGACGCAGACCATGTGAACGGGCTGGTGCACTTACTCAAATCGGAAAGCGGTAAGCCTAGTAGCTGGAACAAGGGAAAGGCAAAGTGCATCAGGTATTATTGGGGGCCAAAGCCGGACCCGGACTGGGCTCCCCCGCCGCCAAGAAGAAAAAGCGCCTCAATATCACCCTCGGCGGCTACTGAGTTGCAAACCATGGACTTCATCATTCAGAGCGTTGCCCAGAACCAGGAGCTGAGTGAGCTGATGCAAAAACACATCATTGATACCGATAATATCTACTACCCCTCCCTCCAGGACATGCCCCCTCTCGATATTTTTGACGGTTTCAGGCTTGAGTTCATGGCGCCGGACGTACAGATTCTGGATAGCGCTATACAGACGATGGCTTTGAGCATGAGCAATCTCCCCTACAAGCAGACACTATCCGGAGGCAGGGGGCGCCTGACCCTGAAAGACCTGCGCCGCATCCTGGCAATGAACGCCGAGCGCATGGCGGAAATCGCCAAACGCAACGCCAACAACCAGAGTATTGTCTTTAAGCTAACGCCGGCAGGAAATACTGTCTCAGGGGGGTGGAGCTTTCTCCTCACCGGAGACGCCGAGGAGGAAAGCTGGGAGATGATGAGGCATATGCCTCAGGCGAAGAAGAAGCTATCGGCTAGGGTGTTAAAGGTGCCTCACCATGGCAGTGTTAACGGAGTTGATGAAGCCGCTTTCAAGATTATTAATCCCGAATACAGCATTATTTCTGTGGGGCAGAAGCACGGACTACCGGACGCCCCGACGCTGAATCTAATCAAGAGGGGCAGGAAAAGTAAGCTTTTCTGCACCGAGCGCAACAACAAGGAAGGCCATCCTGGAGCGTGTATAAAAAAGAGGGATTGTATTAGAGGGACGCCTTCGGATTTCAGGAGCCTACGCTTTGTTATTGATACCGATAGTGGGGAAGAAAAGATTGATATGTTTCTCATCAATACCAGGCTGGGGAAAATTGAGGTTACCGCTGGAAAAATCTGGTGCCCTGAGAAAAAATGGAAGGCATAATCATTCTGCTCCTGGCGCTGGCTATTGACCTGAGTATTGGGGAGTTCCCCCGCCCCCTGCACCCCGTGGTCTGGATGGGGAAGCTCACTTCCCTGGGGCTGAGGATTTCCCCCCGCCGTAAGAATTGGGCTCAGCTTGTCTACGGGGTGGCGGTGGTGGTATTGGTCTTGGCCATCTTTGTTCTGCCGGCTTATTTTCTCCTTTCCTATCTCCACGGGCTGAACACGATAGCCTATATTCTGGTTGCCGCCTTTTTGCTTAAGTCCACCTTTTCCATAAAAGAGCTACGCCGCTCGGCTTTAAAGATTAAACAGCTTCTTGAGGGCGGCAAGCTGGGCAGGGCGAGGGTTGAGGTGAAGGCTCTGGTCAGCCGGGACACCAGGCGGCTTGATGAGCCGCATCTGGTATCGGCGACGATAGAATCGGTGGCGGAGAACACCAGCGATAGCGTCATCTCCCCCCTTTTCTTTTTTCTCCTTTTTGGTGTGCCCGGGGCTATAGGCTACCGGGTGGTGAATACCATTGACGCTATGATTGGCTATCACGGTAAATACGAATATCTGGGGAAGTTTGCGGCAAGGCTGGATGATGTGTTAAATTTCATCCCGGCACGGCTTTCGGGACTGGTGCTGGTGGCGGCTGCCTATTTGTGGGGGATGGGTGGCAAGAGGGCGTGGCGGGTTATGCTCCGTGACCACGCCAGGACCGAGAGTATCAATGCTGGCTGGCCGATGAGCGCTGCTGCCGGTGCCCTAAGGACCCGGCTGGAGAAGGTGGGGCATTACCGTCTGGGTAATGCCAATAACCCCCTCTCCCCCCGGCTCATACCCCCTGCCTTAAGGCTGATGGTGGTATCTAGCCTGCTCTGGGGTGGGTTTTGCCTAGTTGTGGAGGTGATGAAGTTTGTCTTTAACGCCCAGGTTTGAGGCGCAGAATACGAAGTCCTCTCCTCATGGCGGCATAGATTACGCCGAGCTTGAGGCGCTGGGTATTGCCCCTGAGGAGGTCGTTGACTTCAGTGCCAATCTGAACCCCTTCGGTCCGCCGCCGGGGATTAAAGAAGCTATAAGCAAGGCGGACATCAGCGGCTACCCTGACTCCAGGGCTGGCGAACTCAGGCGTTTGCTGGCGGATAAACTGGGGGTGAGTGAGGAGAACATCATCGTTGGCAGCGGCTCCGTGGAGTTGATACGCCTGGCGGCTCTCGCCTACTTCGGTCGTGGGGATTCCGTCCTTATCATTGAGCCTACCTTCGGTGAATACGAGGTCGCCTGCCAGATTTCAGGGGCGTCTATTATAAAGCAACGCCGTGCCCAGAAGAGCTTCCAGCTAAATATAGGGGAGACGGCTGGTTTAATCCAGCAGCACCGCCCCAAGGGCATCTTCATTGACAACCCCAATAACCCCACCGGGCAGTATCTTTCGCTGGAGGAGTTTAAGAAGCTCCTTGACGTCGGCGGGGATTCCCTGCTGGTGCTGGATGAGGCTTATATTACCTTTGTTGATGATGTGTGGTCTTCTGTGGATATTATTAGGGGGGATATTATTAAGGGGAATAGGCTGCTCGTCCTGCGCTCCATGACCAAGGACTACGCTCTGGCCGGGCTTCGCCTTGGCTACGGGGTGGCGGGGGAGGAAATTATCGCCACTCTGCGCCGCCTCTGCCCCCCGTGGAACGTCAACGCTGTTGCCCAGCAGGCGGGGATTGCGGTGGTGGCGGCGGAGGGCTATTTGCAAGAGTGCCAGGTTAAGCTCAGGCAGGCGAAGGGCTATCTCGTTGCCGAGCTCAGCCGCCTGGGACTGCCCCCCGTGCCCTCGGCGGCGAATTTCCTGCTGCTTGAGGTGGGTGATGCTCCCAGTTTTCGCCGTGAGCTGCTTCAGAGGCGATTTCTGGTGCGTGATTGCACCTCCTTTGGTCTGCCCGCCTATGTGCGTATCTCCCCCCGAACCCTGCCTGAATGCCAGAGGCTGGTCAGGGCTATTGAAGAAATGAGGGGCGTGGGGCGTTAAGCTTGACTTTTAAATCCTCCATTCTTTATAATATTTCGTTGATTGAAATTGCCCGAGTAGCGCAACGGTAGCGCAACCGACTTGTAATCGGTAGGTTAGTGGGTTCGAGTCCCCTCTCGGGCTGGGATTTGGTGGCGGGGAGGGGTGCCGGAGTGGTTAATCGGAGCAGACTGTAAATCTGCCGCCTGAAATGGCTACGCAGGTTCGAATCCTGCCCCCTCCACTCTATATAGTGTAGCCTAAAAATAATTTAGAATGGGAGCCCACATAGCTCAGTAGGTAGAGCACGTTCTTGGTAAGAACGGGGTCACCAGTTCGAATCTGGTTGTGGGCTCTGAGCCAAGGGAGGTTAAAAATGGCAAAAAAGAAGTTCGAGCGGAGCAAGCCCCATTGCAACGTGGGCACTATCGGTCATGTTGACCACGGGAAAACAACCTTAACTTCGGCGATAACGCTGGTGCTTTCCAAGGCGGGTGGTCCCACCGAATACCGCGAGTTTTTATCTATTGATAATGCGCCCGAGGAAAAGGCGCGGGGACTGACCATCGCCATTGCTCATATTGAGTATGAGACCGAGAAGCGCCATTATGCCCATGTTGACTGTCCTGGGCATGCTGACTACATCAAGAACATGATAACCGGCGCTGCCCAGATGGACGGGGCTATCCTGGTGGTTAGCGCCCCTGATGGTCCCATGCCTCAGACCAGGGAGCATGTCCTGCTGGCTCGCCAGGTGGAGGTGCCTTCTATAGTGGTTGCCCTTAACAAGATAGACCTTATGGAGGATAAAGAGCTTCTTGAGCTGGTGGAGGTGGAGGTAAGGGAGCTGCTTAATAAGTACCAGTTCCCCGGTGATAAGACCCCCATTATCAAGGTAAGTGCCACCAAGGTTCTGGAGTGTGGCTGTGGTAAGCGGGATTGCCAGTGGTGCGGCGCCATCTGGGAATTACTTGATGCCATAGATAGCTATATCCCCATCCCCACCCGACCCAAAGACCAGCCCTTCTTGATGCCGGTGGAGGACGTTTTCAGCATCAAGGGGCGGGGCACTGTGCCCACAGGAAGGGTGGAGAGAGGGACAATTAAAGCCGGCGATGAGGTTGAGATAGTTGGCTTGAAGGAGACCAAAAAGACGGTGGCTACCAGCCTTGAGATGTTCCATAAGACGCTGGATTATGTTGAGCCTGGGGATGCCGTTGGTGTTCTGCTCCGCGGCGTAGAGCGAGAGGATATAGAGCGGGGCATGGTGCTGGCTGCGCCCGGCTCAATTACGCCCCATACCTACGCTGATGCCGAGGTATACGTCTTGAGTAAGGAGGAGGGGGGCAGGCATACCCCGTTCTTTAACGGCTATAAGCCCCAATTTTACATCAGGACTACTGACGTTACCGGCACAATTGAGCTACCGGAAGGGGTGGAGATGGTTATGCCCGGCGACAACATAAAGATGAAGATAAAGCTTATCTACCCTGTAGCTATGGAAAAGGGTCTTCGTTTTGCTATCAGAGAGGGAGGTAGGACGGTAGGCGCTGGCACCGTTACTAATATCATTGAGTAAAAATGGCCAAAAAGGGTGAAGCGCGAATTATCATCCACCTTGCCTGTACTGACTGCAAGGAGAGGACCTATACTACGACTAAGAGCAAGAGGAATGACCCCCAGCGTTTAGAACTTAAAAAGTATTGCCCCCGTTGTCGCACTTATACCCTTCATCGGGAGACAAAATAGTGGTGGGCAATTAAGGGATAGGCGGGACTTCTCTAATGACTTATCATGGTGCTACTCCCAAGCGTTCCCGGTTTAAATTAATCGGTGATATTATAGCCGAGCTAAAGAAGGTTACTTGGCTCACCAGACGAGAGGCGGCTTATTTAACCTTCTTGGTGCTGGTCGTGGCCGTTGTCGTGGGCATAATTTTGGGGTCTGCTGATTTAGGTTTTTATGAAATAGTCCAAAACTTCTTTTTGGGTCAATGAAGGCTTGTTTCTATATCTTATGCTTAATTGTGAAGTAAAGGGAGAATCTGTATTTTCTATGGTCTTGGTTTAAATGAGGTTAGCGGTGGCAGAGAAGAATCAAAAAGAATGGTATGTGATTCATACCTACTCCGGCTATGAGGAGCGGGTTAAGAAGAACCTGGCGCAGCGTATCAAGCTTATGGACGGCGGGGATGAAATCGCCGACGTTGTTATACCCACCGAGGTTGAGATTGAGGTCAGGGATGGGCAGAGGCGTAATGTGGATAAGAAGATATTGCCCGGTTACATCCTGGTCCAGATGAAGATGACCGACCAGAGCTGGAATATAGTGCGTAATACCCCTGGCGTCACCGGTTTTGTCGGTAGCGGCAATAAGCCCACCCCCCTCCAGGAGGAGGAGGTCAATAAGATCTCGAAACAGATGGCAGCCGAAGCGCCGAAGGTTAAGGTCGGCTTCCGTAAGGGGCAGAGCGTGAGGGTGACCGGTGGTCCCTTTATTGATTTTGTGGGGGTGGTGGATGATATAAACACAGCTAAGGGCAAGGTCAAGGTGCTTCTGTCCCTTTTCGGACGGGAGACGCCGGTTGAGCTTGACTTCTTGCAGGTGGAGAAACTCTAGTGGCGAAAAAGGTTAAGGCGGTAATTAAATTGCAGATTCAGGCGGGGAAGGCAAACCCGGCGCCGCCGGTGGGTCCTGCCCTGGGGCAGCACGGGCTTAACATTATGGCCTTTTGCAAGCAGTATAACGAGCGCACCGCCAAGCAGGCTGGCTCTATTATTCCCGTTGAGATAACCGTCTACGAGGACAGGTCATTTACCTTTGTTACCAAAACCCCGCCGGTTAGTGATTTACTGAAGAAGGCGCTGGACTTGGAGAAGGGGTCGGGGGCGGCGGGTAGTGAGAGTGTGGGTAAGATATCCCGGGCTCAGCTTCGTGAAATCGCCCAGATTAAGCTTAAGGACTTGAATGCTACCAGCATTGAAGCCGCAGAGCGAATTATTGAAGGCGCCGCCCGAAGTATGGGGATTGAGGTGGAATAGAGTGGCCAAGCACGGCAAGAAATATCTTGAGGCGGTAAAAGATTTAGACCAGGCAAAGTTCTATCAACCCCAGGAGGCTATTGAACTGGCTAAGAAGATGGCTCATACCAAGTTTGACGAGACGGTTGAGCTTCACCTCCGGATGGGTGTTGACCCCCGTGATGCCACCCAGCAGGTCCGTGGCGTTGCCCTCCTGCCCCACGGCTTGGGCAAGAAGATACGCATCATAGTTTTTACCCAGGGCGAGGCGGTTAAGGCGGCTGAGACCGCCGGAGCCGATTCCGTTGGCGGCGACGAGCTGATTAAGAAGATTGAGGACGGGTGGCTGGATTTTGATATTGCCATCGCTACCTCGGATATGATGAGCAAGGTAAGCCGGCTGGGGAAAATTCTGGGCAAGAGGGGATTGATGCCTAACCCCAAGTCGGGCACAGTGGTAGCTGCTGACGACATATCCAGGGCAATAGACGAAGCCCAAAAGGGGCGGGTTGAATTTAAGCTGGACAGGTCAGCCATTATCCATCTCCCTCTGGGCAAGATTAGTTTTGACGAGGACAAGTTGATGGGCAACCTGACGGCGGTGGTGGAGGCGGTGGTGAAGGCTAAGCCCGCCGGTGCCAAGGGTCAGTATGTTAGAAGTGCCACCTTAACCACGAGCATGGGACCCGGTCTGAAGCTGGACCTTAAAACAACCTTAGCTTTAACTAGTGGTTGACATAAAGAAAGGGGATATCTATGGCAGAGGTTGCTATTGTCGGTGCCGGTCAGACGGCATTTAGCCGTCAGTGCGGGGTAAATATCAGGGAGCTATCCTTTGAAGCCTTTAAGGAGGCGATGGAGGGTCTGGATATTACCGCCGAGGATATAGACGCCTCCATTATTTGCTCGGCACCGGAGTATGATAAACAGCGTTCACCGGCTGGCTTGATATCGGAGTATCTAGGACTGACCCCCAAGCCAGCCTTCTATGTTGAGACGGTATGTTCCTCCTCTAGCACCGGCTTGAGAGTAGCCTGGTCGATGATAACGGCCGGGCTGCACAAGACGGTGGCGGTGATAGGTTTCCAGAAGATGTCGGAGCTCTCCTCCCGCGAGGCTGCCGAGAGGATGGGGAGGGGAGGGGACATAATATGGGAGTCGCCCTTCGGCTTGACCATGCCCGCCGGTTATGCCCTCTATGCCCGGGCTCATATGGCTAAATACGGGACTACCGAGGAGCACTTGGCTAAGGTGCGGGTTAAGAATTCGCACTACGGGGCGTCTAACCCTAAAGCCACCTATCGTAAGGAGCTGGGGCTGGAGGATATTATGAACTCGGAGGTAATCACCAGCCCGCTGAAGAAGTTTGATTGCTGCGCCAACGCTGACGGTGCTTCCTGTACCATAGTTGCCAGGGGGGATGTGGCCAGGGGGGCGTGTAAAATCCCAATCTGGATTATTGGTCTGGGAGCGGCAACTGATACCATGAGCATGGCGGGGAGGGAGTCGCTTACCGGATTGAGGTGCGCTCAGGAAGCAGCCAGGCAGGCATATAAAATGGCTGGTATCGGACCTCAGGATATTGATGTGGCTGAGGTTCACGATTGCTTTACTGTCTCCGAGATTCTGGCTTATGAAGACCTCGGCTTCGCCAAGCCCGGGGAGGGGGTGGGGTTGATTGAGGATAAGCAGACCTATGTCGATGGCAAGATGCCGGTAAATGTTGACGGCGGTCTCTTGTCTAAAGGTCATCCTATCGGTGCTACCGGTGGCTCACAGCTCAGAACCATTGTCCGCCAGCTCAGGAGGGAGGCTACCGAGGCTCAGGTGAAAGAGCCGGAGGTAGGCCTGGTTCATAACATCGGTGGCATCGGGCAGTACGGAAATGTAACCATTCTCAGGAGGTAGCCAGTGGGCTTTGAGAATTTTGGTACGGTTAGTTTTACCACTGAGGCAAAAACGGCGGACTTTATAAACTACCTTGAGTCGGGTAAGGTAATGGCAACCAGGTGTAAACAGTGTGGCACTACCTACTTCCCACCCAAAGCGGATTGCCCGGATTGCCTGTCAAGTGAGGTGGAGTGGTTTGAGGTTGGGGGGAAGGGTGAGCTGAGAAGTTATACCAAGGTGAATTACGGACCAACCGGTTTTGAAGCCGACGCACCCTACACCCTGGCTCTGGGCGAGTTTGACGGCGTTCAGATTCTCGCCCGCTTGAGCCGGGATATTGAGGAGAAGGATATCAAGGTTGGCATGAGCTTAACAGTGAGCCCGGTAAAATTGCCCGAAAATAGGCTTGCCTACGAGTTTAAGCGAGCCTAGAAGGAGAGATAGGCATGGTTGGTATCACGTCATATGGTGCTTATGTACCTCTGTTCCGGTTAAACCGGGAGGTGCTGGCTAAGGGTGCCCGGGGGGAGAAGGCTATGGGCAGCTTTGATGAGGATAGCATAACCATGGCGGTGGCGGCGGCTAGCGATTGCTTAAACGGCATAGACCGTGGCACGGTAGAAGGCCTGTACTTTGCCACCACCACCTCCCCGTATAAGGAGAAGCTGGCGGCGCCTATTGTAGCCATGGCGGCTGACCTCAGGGAGGATATTTTTACCGCTGATTTCGCCCATTCCCTGCGGGCGGGGACTTCCGCCCTGCGGGCGGCTGTGGATGCTGTTAAGGCTGGCTCAGCCAAGAAGGTAATGGTAGCCGCCGCTGACTGTCGCCTGGGAACACCGGGCTCGGCCTTTGAGCAGAATTTCGGTGATGGCGCCGGCGCCCTGCTTATCGGGGATAGTGATGTTGTCGCCACCATTGAAGACATCTACTCGGTTTATAACGAGATATTTGATGTATGGCGGGCTGACGGTGATACCTTTGTTCGCTCCTGGGAGGACAGGTTTACCTCCACCCACGGCTATCTGGAGGTGGTTGCTGCCGCCGTCTCGGGGCTGATGAAGAAGTCCGGCTCCAGTCCGGGCGATTTCGCCAAGGTTGTCCTCTATACCCCTGATGCCAGGCGGGTAATGGGTCTAGCCGGGAGTCTGGGCTTTGATGTTAAGACTCAACTCCAAGACCCGCTTTTTGCCGATATGGGTAATACCGGCACTGCCTTTCCCATCATGTTGCTGGTGGCTGCCCTGGAGGAGGCTAAGGCTGGCGACCGTATCCTGTTTGCCAGCTATGGCAACGGCAGTGACGCCTTTATCCTGCAGGTAACCGAGCAAATAGAGAAGCTCAAGGGCAGGCGGGGCATGAAAGGGCACCTGGCGTCAAAGAAGGTAATTAATGACTATAAGACGTATCTGACCTGGCACGAGATTTTACCCAGGGAACAGGCTAAGGAGAGTGTCAGGTTCTTTTCGGCTCCGGCGGCGTGGCGGGAGCGTGAGACTAACCTGAGGCTGCAGGGGGTTAAGTGCAAGGTCTGCGGGACAATCCAGTTCCCTCCGCAGAGGGTATGCGCTAAATGCCATACCAAAGACCAATTTGAGCCCTATCGGCTTTCTGATAAGAAGGCTAAGATAGTTAGCTTCGCCATGGACTATGTGACCCCCGCCCCCGCTTTGCCCACGATTACCACCACCATTGATTTTGAGGGTGGCGGCAGGATGGAGTGCTATATGACTGACGGCGAGCCGGAGCAGGTTAAGGTGGGTCTGCCGCTGGAGATGAGCTTTAGAAGAATAATTGATAGGGACGGCGCTCGCATTTACTTCTGGAAATCTATGCCCATAAGGGCTTAACGTGATAGAATAAGGAGGAGGGGTATTTATGGGGAGCATTAAGGATAAGGTAGCGATAGTAGGTATGGGCTGTACCCAGTTTGGGGAGCTCTGGGATAAGGACTATAAGGACTTGATGGTAGATGCCTCCTACGAGGCTTTTGAGGATGCCGGGATTGAGCCCAAGGATATTCAAGCGGCATGGTATGGCAGTCGTGAGAGCGGTTTTACCGGCTCCCACCTGGCTAACGCCCTCAAGCTGGAGTATATCCCTGTCACCAGGGTGGAGAACTTCTGCGCCGGCGGTACTGATACCTTCAGGAATGCCTGTTATGGTGTGGCTGCTGGAATCTACGATATTGCTCTAGCCTGCGGCGTTGAGAAGACCAAAGACCATTTCGGCGGATTTAACATGGATATTACCGACCCCTTTGACCGCAGTATGGTGGAGTGGGAATTGCCGCCGGTAAGTCAGTTTGCTCAGCTAGCCAACGGCTACTTTAATAAATATAAATGGAGCTATGAAGAGGGCAAGAAAATCCTGGCTAAGATTGCGGTCAAGAACCACCATAATGGGACGTTGAGCCCCAAGGCTCATTTCCACAGGGAGATAACCCTGGAGCAGGCAATTAATGCGCCCATGATTTCATATCCCCTTGGCTTATTTGATGCCTGCGGTGTCAGCGATGGTGGGGCCGCCGCCATTGTAACTACACCTGAGATAGCTAAGAGTATGAGAAAGGACTACATTCTGGTGAAGGCGCTGTCGCTGGATAATGGCGGTGGCCAGGGCAAGCTCCGCTCGGATTATGATTTTAGTTATATTCCGGAGACGGTAGAAGCCGGTAAGCTTGCCTATAAAGAAGCGGGGATTAAGACCCCCCGCCAGGAGATAGATATAGCCGTAGTGCACGATTGCTTTACCATCACTGAGCTTTTAATCTATGAAGACCTGGAATTTAGCCCCAGGGGCAAGGGTCCGGAGGATGTTGAGGCTGGCACCTATGAGCTGACCGGGAAGCTGCCGGTCAATACCGATGGCGGGCTCAAGTGCTTCGGGCATCCCCTCTCCGCCAGCGGGCTGAGGATGATTTACGAAGTCTATAAGCAGTTGCAGGGCAAGGCCGGTCCCAGGCAGATAAAGAAAGCTGACATTGGTTTAACCCATAATGTAGGGGGTGTTTGCAGCTACTTTAATTGTGCCGTGGCTATATTCGGGAAGCCTTGATTTTTGGTCTTTCCTGTGCTATATTAAGAAGTTGATTTTTAGTTTTTCCTGAGACAGCGGGTGCCAATTTGGCTTAATTGCCTGCCGAGGAAAAGGGCTTGAATGGTGAGTCCTTGTGCGGCAGGCGCAAGGACTTATTTTTTAAGGGGGTGATGAGAGATGCCCACGGAAAAGAAGGTCAAGGCTGTTGATAACCTGGAGCAGGTTTTCTCCCGCTGCAGTATCGGTATTATGACCGATTACCGGGGCTTGTCAGCCGCCGAGATGAACGAGCTGCGCCACCGGCTGAGGGAAGCGGGTGTTGAGTATAAGGTGGTGAAGAATACCCTGGCCCGGATTGCCGCCCAGAGGGTGGGCAGGGAGGAGCTGACAAGCTTCTTTGACGGTCCGGTGGCTATTGCCTTTGGCTATGGTGATATACTCGAGCCAGCCAGGGTCTTAGCCGGCTATATTCAGTCCACCAAGTCAGTTATGAGTATAAAGGGAGGCTTTTTACCGGAGAAACTGCTCACTTCAGATGAAATAATGACCCTTTCGGCAATACCATCAACCGAGGCATTGATAGCCAGGATTTTGGCTGAGGTGCAGAGGCCTATGGTGGCACTGGTCAGCTATCTTAGCGCCCCTATGCAGGGAATGGTGGGGGTGCTTCAAGCAAGGATTCAACAATTGGAGGGAGGATAATATGCCAGAAGAGGAAGCCAAACAAGAAGAGGAAGCAGAAGTTAAACAAGAACCTGAGGCTAAGGCAGAAGAACCCGAAGCCAAAGCAGAGGAGCCCGAAGCTAAGGCGGAGGAGCCTGAAGCTAAAGCTGAGGAACCTGAGGCCAAGGTGGAAGAGCCTGAGGCCAAGGTGGAAGAGCCTGAGGCCAAGGTGGAAGAGCCTGAGCCTAAGGCAGAGGTGAAAAAGCCTGAAGCCAAGCCAGAGGCAAAGAAACCCGAGGCTAAGCCAGAAGCTAAGAAGCCTGAGCCTAAAGCGGAAGCCAAGAAACCGGCAAAACCAGTGAAGAGGTCGCCGGCCATTGAAGGGATAATGGCGACAATAAAGAATATGAAGGTGCTTGAGCTGGCGGAGTTGGTCAATGCGTTGCAGGACGAGTTTGGTGTTAGTGCCGCCGTCCCGGTGGCAGCGACAGCCGCCCCAGGCGAGGCCGCCGCTCCAGCCGATGAGGAGAAAACGGAGTTCACCGTTGTCCTCAAGGAAATAGGCGCCAATAAGATTAGCGTCATCAGGGCGGTGAGGGAGCTGACTACCCTGGGACTGAAAGAGGCAAAGGACTTCGTGGAGAGTGCACCTCAGACGGTAAAGGAAGGGATTAACAAAGAGGAAGCAGCGACGGCAAAGCAGAAGCTGGAAGCCGCCGGTGCTACCGTTGAGGTTAAATAAGGCTGATATTTACCTTTATTTAGCTTGGCGTACAAAAGGGCAGGGGCGAAGAGAAGGGCTATTTTGATTCCCTTGCCCTATACTCGCTACACTCCCTATGATAACCCCACGGTGATAAGCTATTTTTGAATCCTTGACTGTTGTTGAAGAGCGGTTTCAGCAGTGAGCATTGTTAATAGTAAAAGTAGCGGCTCAAATTACAAGTGGTACGTGCTTATCCTGGCGGCACTGAGCTTCACCTTTACCTTTGCCATGCAACAGATTTGCATGACAGTTCTTTTCGACGAGATAGTAAGGGACCTTGGCTTGAACCTGGTGCAAGTAGGTGTGGTCTGGGGCGTACCTGCCCTGGCTGCTTTGTTTATTGTCGTCGTCGGTGGGTTGCTGTCTGACCGCTACGGGGCAAAGCGTGTCATGGGTATTGCCTGTATCGTGGCGGGGCTGGCTGGTGCCATGAGGGGCATCGCCGGGGACTTCACCAGCCTGGCATTAATCACCTTCTTTTTCGGTCTCTCGGCCTGGATTCTACCAGCCAGTGTGTTTAAGACCACTGCCACCTGGTTCTCGGGAAGACAGCTCGTCCTCGCCAACGGCGTTGTGTCAACAGGCATGGGATTCGGCTATGCCGTGGGGGCAATGATAAGTGCCACCATAATATCGCCGTTGCTTGGCGGCTGGAATAACGTGATGTTCCTGTATGGCGGCATATCAGTCGTAATCGGCTTGCTCTGGCTTTTCGCCGTGAGGGGGCCTGAGCAGCTTGGGCCAGCAGGTTCCGGGGGTGGTGTGCCCCTGCGCCAGGCGATATCGCGGGTATTTCCTATCAAGGCTATCTGGCTTATCGGTTTGACTATGTTAGGCTATGTCGGCTGTATTCAGGGAGTGATTGGTTACTTACCCCTCTATCTTCGTCAAAGCGGCTGGACGGTAGCCAGCGCTGACGGCACCTTAGCCGCTTTTAATGGGGTCAGTACTCTGGGAGCTATCCCGCTGGCTTTGTTAGCCGACAGGCTTGGTTTGAGGAAGGTGGTCCTCTTCCCGGTACTGCTAATTACCGTGGTGGGAGTGGCTCTGTTGCCGTTGGTTGGCGGCGCCATGGTTTGGGTGCTGATGATAATGCTGGGCGTGGCTCGCGACGGGTTTATGGGAGTCTGTCTCACTATGAGCACGGAGACAAAGGGGGTTGGGGTATTGTATGCTGGAACAGCCGTAGGACTGACGCAAACTATTCTTAATTTAGGCTCTTTTATTGCTCCTCCCCTGGGCAACAGCCTGGAGCAGGCTAATTCAAACTTCCCCTTCTTTCTGTGGGCGGCTTTCGGGCTTCTGGCATTAGTGGCTTTTTGTTTCGTGAAGGAAACGGGGTGGAGGCGGCATCCTCAGTTATGAGGTAAAGGGCTACACCAGACTCCTCGGCCGGTACTGGATGGCCTCCGCCAGGTGATGGGCTTTGATTATATCGGTATTCTCCATGTCGGCGAGGGTACGCCCTATCTTGAGGATGCGGTGGAAGGCGCGGGCGGAGAGGTAAAGCTGTTTCATTGCCGCCTTGAGCAGGCTCTGGGCTGATTCCTCAGCCTGGCAGAACTCCCTGACCTCGGTTGGTGTCATCTCGGCATTACAGGTTAGCTTTGTCCCGTTAAAGCGCTCCCCCTGCAGGGTGCGGGCGGCTTCAACCCTGGCTTGAACCTTCTCCGATTCCTCCCCCAGCCTATCGTCAGCCAGCTTCTCGTAGTCAATGTGCGGCACCTCAATGAAGATATCAACGCGGTCAATGAACGGCCCGCTGACCCGCTTCTGATAGCGGGCGACCAGACCGGGGGAGCAGGTGCACCGCTTGAAAGGGTCACCGTAGTAGCCGCAGGGGCAGGGGTTCATTGCTCCCACCAGCATGAAGTTTGCCGGGAAGGTTACACTCCCCTGCGCCCGGCTGATGGTGATTACCCTGTCTTCCAGGGGCTGGCGCAGTACCTCAAGAACGGCATGCCCGAATTCGGGGAGCTCGTCAAGGAATAGAACGCCGCGGTGGCTGAGGCTTATTTCACCCGGTTTAGGCCAGTGCCCACCACCCACCAGCCCGGCGTTGGAGATGGTGTAGTGGGGGGAGCGGAAGGGACGCTGCCTGATGAGGGGGATATCTGCCGGTAACAAGCCGCTTACACTATATATCTTGGTAACCTCCAGGGCTTCTTCGGTGGTCATTGGCGGCAGCAGCGAGGGCAGGGAGCGAGCCAGCAAGGTCTTGCCGCTGCCCGGTGGCCCCATCATTATCAGGTTATGCCCGCCGGCAGCCGCCACCTCCAGGGCTCGCTTGACGTGCTCCTGCCCCTTAATGTAGGCAAGGTCGGTGGCGGGTGGAGTGGGTGTGGCGTGCTCCTTCTCCGTGACTTCCTGGCGCTTATATTCCGGGGCTGGTATCTCTCCCCGAAAGTAGCTGACCAGCTGGGATAGTGAGGCAAAGGGTATGGTTTTGGTGCCTTCTATCAAGGACGCTTCCTGGGCATCAGCCTCAGGGACGATAGCAATAGGCACCTTTTCCTGCTGAGCCAGGGCGACCATGGGCAGGATGCCGTTGGTGTGGCGCAGCTTGCCGTCAAGGGATAGTTCACCGAGGAGGATGGTTGGGGAAACATCGGCGGAAAATCGCTCTGAGCTGAGGAGGATGCCGACGGCGATGGGCAAATCATAAGCCGGCCCCGCCTTCTTGAGGTTAGCCGGAGCCAGATTGACCACGATGCGCTTCATGGGGAAGGAAAAGCCTGAATTACGAATGGCGGCGCGCACCCGCTCCTTGGCTTCCTGGACAGCGGTATCGGGCAGCCCCACTATGGTAAAAGAGGGCAGCCCCGCCGAAATATCTACCTCAACCTCGACAATAGCCCCCTCCAGCCCGACTATAGCACAGGTCTTTACCTTGGCTAGCATCCTGTTGGCTATATTACTGCGCCACCTTCTATGTGTCAATGAACTGGGTTTTTTATTCACCCCACCCATCACTCAACCAGGGTATTCTTTCCCACCCGCCCGCCCATTAGGCTTTGCTTCTTACCCCCGCCCCTCGGGTGTCTGCGGCTTATCGTACGATTTTCTCTCCCCCTGGGGGTGGGGCAAGGAGACTGTTGAAGAGGTGAAACCTTTTTGGGTGGGAGGGTGGGAAGAAAGAGTTAAAAAAGTTGACAAATTTTATCTATATATGATAAAGTCAAACTCTAAGGAAGCTGAGTTATATAATGTTAGAGAAAACTGTCTCCCCAGCTTTATTTTTTGCCGACTTCATCTTTACCAGCGCACTCAGTGCGCTTGGGGGGAGATAGTTTATTGAAAATTTAAGAATACTTAGCCAGTAAAAAATAAAGACTTAGAAAATACCCTCCAAGCGGAGGGATTTTTGTTTATTAAGGAGGGAAGATATGGCTGGACCTTTAGACGGAGTCAAGGTAGTGGAACTGACCATGTTTCAGCAGGGGCCGGTTGCCGGCACCAAGCTGGGGGACCTGGGTGCCGAGGTTATCAAGGTGGAGCCCCCGACCGGAGACCCGGCAAGGGGCTTTATGAGAATTATCGGGACTATGGTTGGTTTGAAAGGTCGGAACTACTACTTTGAGAATCACAACCGCAATAAGAGAAGCATTGCTCTGGACTTGAAGACCGAGAAGGGTATGGAGGCGTTTTTAAAGCTGATTGACGGGGCTGATGTCTTTGTCACCAATCTGAGCATGGATGCCCCGCAGAAGATGGGAATTGGCCCTGACGAGTTGCTTAAGAGAAACCCACGGCTTATCTATGCCCATGCCTCTGGTTGGGGGAGAAAAGGCCCTGACGCCAATACTCTTTCCTTTGACTATGCCGGCATTGGGCGCTCAGGTTTGATGATGTCTTGTGGGGAGCGGGGAACCCCGCCAGCCCAGATTTTGCCCGGGCTTGCCGATGAGCTTGGGGGGATGGTCTGCGCCTGGTCGATATGTACTGCCCTCTATGCCAGGGAGAAGACGGGGAAGGGACAGCTGGTGGATACCTCGTTAATGGGTAGCCTGATGTGCATGGAGAGCGTTGTCCTATCCGCCCCGGCTATTCTGGGTCAGGAGTTTCCCAGGGAGGTCAGGGCTGAGGCCGGTAACCCGCTTTATAACCACTACAGGACAAAGGATGATAAATGGTTTATCCTGGCTCACCTCCAGCCCGATAGATACTGGCCTAACATCTGCCGGGCTCTGGGTAAGCCTGAGCTTGAGCATGACCCGAGGTTCAACAGTATAGAAGCCAGGGGGGAGAACCGTAAGGAGCTTATCACTCTTATGGATGAGACCTTTGCTACCAAGACCAGGGAGGAGTGGTTTGAGATTTTTAAGAAGGAGAGCCTGATTTATACCCCTATCCAGACGCCTACCGAGGTGATTAACGACCCCCAGTCTGTTGCCAATGACTATGTTATCTGGGTTGACCACCCGGTTTTGGGCAAGACCAAGATGGTCGGTTTCCCCTGGGATTTCAGCCAGACCCCGGCTTCAGTGAGAAGGGAAGCCCCCGAGTTCGGGCAGCACACTGAGGAGATTTTGCTGGAGCTTGGCTATGGCTGGGAGGATATTGCCAAACTAAAGGAGGATAAGGTCATCCCTTGAACGTGGATGTTGACAACGCCGCCTTACTATGGTTTAATGAATAGTTGCTATGAAAATTTATATTGCTTCCCAAGATTATTTTTACGCCTATTACGCCTACGCACAGCCGGTGCGCTTGGGAGGTGTTGACATGGAGATGGATAGCTAAACCATAAAATCTAAGGCAGAAATCTAAAAGACCCTCCCAAGCGGGAGGGTTCTTCTTTTATGGCCTGAATAATCTTTAACGGAAGGAGAAACAAGACAATGCCTGGACCTTTAGATGGAGTTAAGGTGGTGGAGCTGGGGCAGTTTCAGCAGGGCCCCGTGGCGGCAATGAGGCTGGGGGACCTGGGGGCCGATGTAATTAAGGTGGAAGCACCCAGCGGAGACCCGGCGCGGGGGTTCATGAGACTGGTGGCGGTGGATGCCGGCCTGACCGGCAGGAACTACTACTTTGAGGGGCACAATCGCAACAAGAGGAGCATCACCCTGGATTTAAAGAAGGAAAAGGGGCTTGAGGCCTTCTTTAAGCTGATTGATTGGGCTGATGTCTTCGTCAATAACCTGAGTATAAACGCCCCGGACAGGATGGGTATTGGCTATGAGGTGTTGCGAAAAAGAAATCCGCGGCTTATCTATGCCCATACCTCAGGCTGGGGCAAAAACGGCCCTTACGCTGACGCCCTTTCCTTTGACTATACCGGCGTCGCCCGGTGTGGAATGATGATGCTTGCTGGCGAGCGGGGCAGTCCACCCCAGAGCCTTGTCCCCGGTATAGGTGATGAGTGTGGTGCCCTTATGTGCGGCTATGCCGTATGCGCCGCCCTTTATGCCAGGGAGAGGACGGGCAAGGGGCAGCGAATTGATACCTCCCTGATGAGCGGTCTGATTGCCGTGGAGCGTCTTGCCCTGTCAGCGCCGGCATTTTTGGGGCAGGAATACCCTCGCTGGGTGAGGGCTAGGGCAGGTAACGCGACTTACAACCATTATAAGTGCAAGGACGATAAATGGCTGGTTCTGGCTCACCTCCAGCCGGACAGGTACTGGCCCAATGTATGCAAGGCGCTGGGAATTGAGGAACTGGAGCATGACCCCAAATTCAGCACTGTAGAGGACAGGCATCAAAATGCCGAGGAGCTGGTGTCTATCTTCGATAAGAGGCTGGCTAGTAAGACGAGAGACGAATGGATGGAGATTTGTAAGAAGGAGAATGTAATCTGCGCCCCGATTCAGACAACTACCGAGGTGGTTAACGACCCGCAGGCTGCGGCTAATGAATATATCATCGAGGTTGATGACCCGGTGCGGGGCAAGGCGAAGCAGGTGGGTTTCCCCTGGATGTTTAGCCAGACCCCGGCCTCGGTAAGGCGGGTTGCTCCTGAGCTGGGGGAGCACAGCGAAGAGATACTATCAGATCTGGGCTATAGCCGGGATGATATAGCTGGGCTAAGGCAAGATGGTATAATATAACAATTTAAGGAAGTTAAATATGACTGCAGAAGATGCTACTGGTAAGGGTTTATCACTGGTTGAGAAATACTATCAGGATTACGGCTCCAGAGCCGGGGAGTTAAAGGGGGAGGGGAAGCAAATAATGGGCTATCTCTGCGCCTTTGTCCCCCTGGAGATGCTCACCGCCGCCGGCTTTATTCCCTTCCGCATAATAGGGGATGTTAATGAGCCAATTACTAAGGCTGACGCTGAGATGGAGACCATTGTCTGTCCCCTGGTCCGTAGCTGTTTTGATATGTGGCTCAAGGGCAGGTATAAATTTCTTGATGGCATAGTTATACCCCATGCCTGTGATAGTATCTGCCGGACTTACCAAATCTGGCAGTATACCCTTAACCTCCCTTACTCCCATTTTATCAACATGCCCCATACCACCGATGACTCATCGCTTAAGTTTTATAAAGCGGAGCTGGAGACGTTTAGAAAAAGTCTGGGCGAATTTGTCGGGCGGGAAATCTCCGACCAGAGCCTGAAAGAGGCTACCCAGCTTTATAACCAGAACCGGGCGAAGGTGAGGGAGCTCTATAATTTGCGGAAATCAAGTCCCCCCTTAATCTCGGGGGTTGAGCTGGCCAAGACTCTAATAGCGGCGGTGAGCCTGCCCGTGGATGAAGCCACCGCCCTTATCGGCGATGTTATTGACGAGGTTAAACAGAGGCAGCCGCTTTCGGCACCGAAATCAGCCAGGCTGATGGTATTCGGTGCTCAGATAGATAACGTGGCTTTCATTGAGCTGGTGGAGGAGAGCGGGGCCTGGGTGGTGGCTGATGACCTTTGCCCCGGAGCAAGGGAGTCCCTGACTGATGTTACTCCCACCGCCGACCCCATTGACGGCATCGCCGAGCGCTATCTGAGAAAGATATATTGCGGGCGCACCTACAGGGAGAGGAAGGGGAGCTATGAAGATTATATGGAGGAGAGGTTTGGTCATCTCGCCGCTGCGATTAAGGATTTTAAGGTTGACGGCGTTGTGCTCTATATCTATAAGTATTGCGACCCCTTCGGCTTTGAGGTGCCCGAGATAAAGAGCTACATTGAGTCTAAGGGTGTCCCCGTCCTCTATGTTGAGGATGAGTATTCAATGTCAACCATTGGCCGGCTGAGAACCAGGGTTCAGGCTTTCCTGGAAATGCTCGGCTCAAAATAGTGGTAAGGGAGAATGTTATGACTGAAGAGAAGAAACCAGAGGAAAGAAAGAAGAGAAGGACAGCCACCGAGGCAGCTAGCAAGATAGGCCCCATGGTCAAGGCGACTATTGGTGGGACGGTGCAGGCGAGGGAGGAAGGGAAGCCTATAGCCTATAGCTTTATCTGCTGCTGTTATGACGAGATTATCCGGGCAATGGATATTATACCGGTGTGGACTGAGAACTATGCTGGCGTATGTGGTGCCAAGCGTGATGCCCAGCGTTTTCTGGAGAGGGCGGAATCGGAGAACTTCTCCCGTTCTCTCTGCACCTATGCCCTTTGCGGTCTGGGTTTTGACGCCTGGCGTGAGGAGCTGGGGGAAATGCCCCCTGAAGCCCCCTGGGGAGGGCAGGCGAGGCCGGATATGATGCTCGGCAGCGGTCAGATACTCTGTGACCCGAGGAATAAGTGGTATCAGGCTGCCCAGCACTATATGCCCGATGTTCCTGTCTATGATGTCGGACTTCCCTGGCCAGCGTATGAGCATGATTATGACTACCGCCAGGTTCAGGACTACTATGTGAAGTATATCGTTGAGCAGCTTAGGGGGCTGGTGGAGTTTCTGGAAAAGCAGATCGGCAGGAAGATGGACTGGGACCGGCTCAGCGAACTGGTTGAGCTGGCTGACAGGACCTGGAACCTCATCTATGAGGCGTATGAGCTGCGCCGGGCGGTGCCTACACCAATGGGTACCGGGGATGCCATGAATACCATGGTGCCCATGGTGTTTATGATGGGGACTCAGGAAGGCTATGACTTCTATAAGGACTTATACGATGAGCTGAAGCGTAAGATAGCCAACAAAGAGGGTGTAATTGCTGATGAGAAATATAGATTAATCTGGGGTGGCGGCTTACCGTCATGGTTCGCCCTGGCGGACTTCAACTACTTCAACAGCAAGGGGGCTGTATTTCCGGTGGAGACCACCTACCGCATGGTAGAGGCGATTTACAATTTTGATATTGATTTGTCCAAGGTTACCGACCCGCTGGAGCATATCGCCTGGAGGTGGGTCAAGTACTGGACCTACTGGTATGACAAGGCGAGGAAGCGTCCCGGCTCCCACCCTGATGTGGAGCGGCTGATTCAGTATATTGAAGACTACAAGATAGACGGCATTGTCATGCATGAAGCCTTTTCCTGCCGCAGCTGGCATGTCGGCTTAATCTGGCAGCTAAATCTGCTGAAGAAGGTATATAAGGATATGCCGTCGCTGATTCTGGAGAGCGATATTGTCGATATCAGTTCCTATAACGAAGCTGACACCAGAGCCAGAATAGATGCCTTTATTGACACTTTAGAGGCGGTTAAGAGTAAGCAAAGGTGAAAAAAGAGTATTTTGCCGGGGTTGACATTGGTTCCACGATGACCAAGGTAGTGATTATGAACGGGGAAATGCTTGCCTCGGTCATTGGTCCTACTGGTCCCGAGCACAGGAAGTTAGCCAACAGGGTAATGGAGGAAGCCCTAAACAAGGCAGGGCTCTCCTTTGATGAGATAACCTATGTGGTGGCTACTGGCTACGGGCGGATTAACGTACCCTTTGCCGACAAGCAGATAACCGAGATATCCTGTCACGCCCGGGGGGTTAGCTATTTATTGCCCGAGGCGAGGACGGTAATTGACATTGGTGGGCAGGACAGCAAGGCGATTAAGCTCGCTGATGGGCGGGCTGTGGACTTTGTCATGAATGATAAGTGCGCTGCCGGCTCGGGCCGCTTTCTTGAGGTGACGGCGGAGAGTCTCGGGGTGAAGCTGGAGGACATGGGTAAGCTTTCCCTTGAGGCTAAAAGCAGGGTTGATATAAGCAACATCTGCACTGTCTTTGCCGCCCAGGAGGTGGTAGCTCAGCTGGCGGCGGGGGCGGCGCTGGCTGATATCATCGCTGGTCTGCATGAGGCGATTGCCTCAAGGATATGTGGGATGGCGCGGCGCTTGAAGATGGAGCGGGAGGTGGCAGTGACCGGTGGTGGGGCGAAGAATATCGGTCTGGTCAGGGCTCTGGAGGCTAAATTGGGCTATGCGGTGCTGGTGCCGCCTGAGCCTTTGCTTACCGGGGCTATCGGTGCCGCTTTGCTGGGCAAGGATATGGTCAAGAAGGCGGCGGAGAGTGGGGAACAACTCCCCAGAAGTGAACGCCGCCTGACCGAGGCTAGCATTTTTAGCTAAATATATCTTATATCTTTTCCCACCCGCCGCCCGGGGTATTCTTTCCCACCCTCCCGCCCACCAAGGTCGATGAGCAGAGTTCCTGAGGGTGGGGGGTATAGAGAGTTTTAGAGGCGAAGCCTACTGGGGTGGGCTGGGTGGGAAGAAAGACACCATATAAAAACTAAGGGGATGGGGTTCTGAAAAATAATGATTTATGTTGCTGGCATTGACATCGGCTCTGCCTTCTCTAAGGCAGTGGTGATGGCAGAAGACAAGATTATAGCGTACCAGGTAATACCCTCGGCGGGGGACTATAGGCTCACTGCCGATGAAGTAGCCGGCAAAGCCTTGAAAAAGGCAAAATTGTCTCTTGCCGATATAGGCTACAGCGTGGCTACCGGCTATGGTGCCGCCAACGTATCCTTTGCCGGTGAGGTGGTTACCGATATATCCGCTGATGGCAGAGGGGTATCTTACCTCTTCCCCTCGGCGCGGACGGTGGTTGATATTGGCGGGCAGTTCACCAAGGTATTTAAGGTGGATGAGAGGGGGAAGCCCACCACCTTTCTGCTCAGCGAGAAGTGTGCCGCCGGCAGCGGGCGCTTTCTCCAGATTATCGCCAGGGTGTTGCAGGTTAAGCTTGAGGACATCGGTGAGCTATCCCTCAAGTCGAAAAAGAAGGTTGACTTTAATACCGGCTGTGCCGTGTTCGCTGAATCGGAGGCGATATCGCGCATTGCCGAAGGGGCATCAAAAGAGGATATTTTAGCCGGCCTCCACCGCACCTTAGCTGCCAAAATAGAGACCATGGTGGAGAGGGTGGGGGTTGAGCCCGATTGTGCCCTGATTGGTGGCGGGGCTAAGGATATCGGGCTGGTAAAAAGCATAGAGGAGAGACTGGGTCGGAATTTATTGGTTCCTGAGGAGCCGCAGATTGTGGCTGCCCTGGGGGCAGCTTTAATTGCCGGGGAAAAGGTTTCCCACTAATTTTAGGGAGTAGAAATATGATAGAGAAGAAGGTCGTATCAAAACTGGAGAAGATTGTGGGCAAAGGTGCCGTTTTAACCTCAAAGGAAGACCTTCATGCCTATTCCTACGATGGCACCACTACCTGGGCTCATATGCCCGATGTGGTAGTGCTGACCACAACCACCGAGCAGGTGTCCCGAATTCTGAAGCTGGCTAACGAAAAGAGGATTCCGGTTACCCCTAGAGGCGCCGGCACCAATGTCAGCGGCGGCTCAATCCCGATAAAGGGCGGCATTGTCTTGTGCACCACCAGGATGAACAAAATCCTGGATATAAATAAGACTAATTTTACGGCTACCGTTGAGCCCGGCGTTGTTCTTCAGGACTTTAATATGGCGCTGGCCAAGCAGGGGCTTTTCTACCCGCCCGACCCCCAGAGCTTTTTGAGTTGCACTATGGGCGGTACCGTGGCTGAGAACGCTGGTGGTCCCTATTGCGTTAAGTACGGGGTAACCAAGCAATACGTCCTCGGGCTGGAGGTGGTCTTAGCCAATGGCTATATTATGAAGCTGGGCGGGGTGACGGTTAAGAACCGCACCGGATATGAGCTGATTATGCTCTTCACCGGCTCGGAGGGAACGCTGGGGGTGATAACCAAGATAACCCTGAGGCTGTTGCCCATGCCGCCCGCCAGCAAGACGGTGATGGCTGTTTTTGATGATATGGCGGTGGGTGGTGAGGCGGTATCCAATATTATGGCCAGCGGAGTGGTGCCGGCGAAGGTTGAGTTTGTTGATAACTTTGTTCTCCGCCGCATTGAGGAGATGACCCCCATGGGCTTGCCGGTAGATGCCAAGGCTCTGCTTCTAATTCAGTCTGATGGCTCGCCGGCGGCGGTGGAGGCGGAGACCAAGCAGATCGTTGACATGCTAAAGAAGGGCGGGGCTAAGGAGATTAAGGTAGCCAAGGATGCTAAAGAGGCGGCGATGTACTGGAAGATGAGAAGCGCCGGTTTTGCCGCTACCTTTGGCGCTGCCCACACCGTCATGGCTGAGGATGTAACTGTGCCCCGGGACAAGCTGCCTGAGTTCATCCACAAGCTGGATGAGATATCCCGGAGGACTGGCTTCTTTATCAGTTACCTGGGCCATGCCGGAGACGGCAATCTTCACCCGTCTATATTTACTGACATCAGGAAGAAAAAGGAGTTTGCCCGAGCCCAGAAGACAATGGAGGAGATATTTTTGGCGGCGCTTTCTTTAGGCGGTGTCCTCTCCGGGGAACACGGTATTGGTCTGGAGAAGCAGCGCTTTCTCAAGCGGGCGATGGACCCGATAGCCCTTAACCTTATGATAAAGATAAAGGGAGTATTAGACCCCAACCACATCCTCAACCCCGGTAAAATATGGGAAGAGGAAAGGGTATGATATGCCGAAGACTAGAGAAGATAGATATGAGCAGATAAAAAGGTTTGAAGCCGACCTGAGCCAGTGCATGAAGTGCGGCTTCTGTACCTTCTGGTGCCCGATATATCAGGAGGAGCAGGTGGAGTCTTCTGTAGCCCGGGGCAAGAATATGATGATAAGAGGGCTGCTGGAGGGAGACTTGGAATATACCGAAGAGTTTGCCGAGCGCCTGAACAAGTGCACCCTGTGCATGCTCTGTACCGCTAACTGCCCGGCCAAAGCCAATATCCCCAACGTTATCGTCGCTGCCAGGGCGGATACGGTCAGGGCCAGGGGGTTAAAGTTCCCCTATAATATTATCTACCGCTGGCTTCTACCCCGCCGCACCCTCTTTGGCAACATAGTCCGCTTTGCCTCCTGGTTCCAGGGCATTTTCCTGCCCAAGACCGAGGGCACAATCAGGCATCTGTCTCTGTTTCTATCGGCTCTGGGTAAGGGCAGAAATATACCCCAGATTGCCCCCAAGTTTTTAAGACAGATGGTGCCGGTGGTGAACAAGCCGCCCGCCGGTGTTAAGACCAGGATGAAGGTGGGCTATTTTATCGGCTGTATGACCGATTTTGCCTTCCCCGAGCTGGGTAAGCATATAATCGAGTTCCTGACCAGGAACGGGGTTGAGGTTTGGGTGCCCAGGGGGCAGGGCTGCTGCGGGGCACCGGTATTTCGCGGGGCTGGTGATTTTGAAACCGGCAGAAAGATGGCTGATGCCAATGTCAAGGCGTTTGAGGACTTTGATTATGTTGTCACCGACTGCGCCACCTGCGCTTCATCCCTTAAGGAGTATGCCTCCTTTCTTGCCGATACGCCGCAGAGAAAGAAGGCTTACACCAGCTTTGGTAGCAAGGTGGAAGAGATTTCTCAGTTCCTGGTTGATGTGCTGAAGCTGCCGCCTTCGGCTTATAAACCTTCGCCGGCGGCTAGGGGCAAGAAGGTTACTTGGCACGACCCGTGCCACCTCAGCCGTCATCTGGGGATAACCTCGCAGCCACGGCAGATTATAAAGTCAATACCTACCGTTGAGTTTATTGAGATGCCCAATGCTGATAGGTGCTGCGGCATGGCGGGGACATTTAGCCTGTATTATTACGACCTGTCGAAGAAGATTGCCGATAAGAAAATGGCGTCGGTTAAGTCAACCGGGGCTGATATTGTGGTAAGTAGCTGTCCCGGATGCGAGATTCAGCTGATTGACGGTGTGGTGCGGAACAAGCTGCCGGTAAAGGTGATGCATATCATGGAGTTGCTGGCATAGCGTTTTAAGAGGGGGGCTTCGCCCCCCTCTTTTTTATTCCCCCCTCCCCGCTAAAGTTTTTCTTCCCGCCCGCCCGCCCTCAGAGGCTTTGCTTCTTACCCCCTTATTGGGGCGTCTGCGGCTTATCTTGTAATTTTCTCTCCCCCCTGGGGGGTAGGGCAAGGAGATTGTAAAGAGGTGAAACCTTTTTGGGTGGGAGGGTGGGAAATAAAGAGATTTGAACTAGCTCAGGACGGAATGTTACAATAAAAGTTGCCCATAGGAGGGGTGTGGGGATGCCACTGGATAGCATCGTTGTCAAAGGGGCGAGGGAGCATAACCTCAAGAATATAGATGTCGTTATCCCCCGGGATAAGCTGGTGGTTATCACCGGCGTCTCCGGCTCGGGCAAGAGCTCGCTGGCTTTTGATACCATCTACGCCGAGGGGCAGCGCCGCTATGTTGAGTCCCTATCGGCTTACGCCCGCCAGTTTTTGGGCAGGATGGAGAAGCCTGACGTTGATTACATTGAAGGCTTGAGCCCGGCTATTTCTATTGACCAGAAGGGTCCCAGCAAGAACCCGCGTTCCACCGTGGGCACGGTAACCGAGGTCTATGATTACCTGAGGTTGCTTTTTGCCCGCACCGGTCACCCCCATTGTCCTCAGTGCGGGCGAGAGATAACGGCGCAGACCGTCCAGCAGATTGTCGACTCTATTCAGAATATCCCCGCTCGTAGCCGGATTATGATTCTGGCGCCGCTGATAAGAGACCGCAAGGGCGAGTACCAGACCGTGTTTGACGATTTGCGCAAGGCGGGCTACGCTCGCGTCCGGGTTGACGGCAAGATTTATGACCTTTCCGAGAAGATTAAGCTTGATAAAAACAAGAAGCACTCCATTGAGGCGGTGGTGGACCGGTTAATAATGGGGCAGTCGGGGAGCCAGAGCCGCATTGCCGACTCGGTGGAGACCGCCCTTAAGCTTGGCGCCGGTGTGGTGCTGGTATCTATCACTGGCGGCGAAGAGCTGCTTTTCTCGGAGCACTTTGCCTGCGTCCACTGCGGCATCAGCCTTGGTGAGATTGCCCCCAGGACATTCAGCTTTAATTCGCCACACGGCGCCTGTCCTGCCTGCACCGGACTGGGGGTAAAGCTGGAGATTGACCCGGAGCTGGTGCTGAATAAAGAGCTTTCTATTATGCAGGGGGCGATTCGCCCCTGGCAGTTCCATAACTGGTATCTCTATCGGGTAGAGTCTTTAGCCCGAGCTAACGGCTTTTCCCTGAACACCCCCCTCAAAAATTTGAGTAAGAAGCATCTTAACCTCATCCTTTACGGAGAGGGTGGGGAAACGAGGGTTTACCGCAACCGTTTCGGCAGGGTAAGGCGCTACCACAAAGGCTTTGAGGGCGTGATACCGACCCTGGAACGGCTGCACCGGGATACGGAGTCGGTAAACTCCCGTGCCAATATTGAGCGTTATATGGTTTCCAGGCCGTGCCCGGTCTGTGAAGGTAAGAGGCTCAAGCCGGAGTCGCTGGCGGTGACCATTGACCAGAAAAGCATTGTGGATGTCAGCGCCATGTCGGTTACTCAGGCGCTGGAGTGGTTTGACAGGATTAGCGGTGTGCTTAGTGAGCGGGAGCAGCTCATAGCCCGCGAGATTCTCAAGGAGATTAAAGCCCGCCTCGGCTTCCTCAGGGATGTCGGTCTGGACTATCTTGCCATTGACCGTGCCTCGGCTACCCTCAGCGGCGGTGAGGCACAAAGAATTAGGCTGGCAACCCAGATTGGCAGCGGTCTTATGGGTGTGCTTTATATTTGTGATGAACCGACCATTGGTCTTCACCCCGCCGACGATTTTCGCCTGATTGAGACCCTTAAACGCTTGAGAGAGCTGGGCAATACCATACTGGTGGTTGAGCATGATGAAGCCATGATGAGGGCGGCTGACCATGTTATCGATATGGGGCCCGGGGCTGGGGAGCACGGGGGGTGGATTGTGGCTACCGGGGCTCTGGCTGATATTATAGGTTGCAAGCAGTCAATAACCGGTCAGTATCTCAGCGGGGCAAAGCAGATTCCATTGCCCCCCAGGCGCCGCCCTGGCTCCGGTGAGGAGCTCGTAATAAAGGGGGCGCGGGAGAATAACCTTAAGAATATAGACGTCCCCATTCCCCTGGGCAAGTTTGTCGGCATCACCGGCGTTTCCGGCAGCGGTAAGAGCACCCTTATCGACCAGATTCTCTACCGGAAGCTGGCTCAGCTCTTCTACCATTCGCGGGAGAGGGCGGGGGAGTGTGACGGCATCACTGGCATTGAGCATGTTGATAAGGTGGTCAATATTGACCAGTCGCCCATCGGGCGTACCCCCCGCAGTAACCCCGCCACCTATACCGGGACTTTTACCCCCATCCGTGAGCTTTTTGCCACCGTCCCCGAGGCTCGGATGAGGGGCTATGCCCCGGGGCGGTTCTCGTTTAATGTTAAGGGCGGGCGCTGCGAAGCCTGTCGCGGGGAGGGGTTTATCCAGATTGAGATGCAGTTCCTGCCTGATGTCACCGTTCCCTGCGAGGTGTGCAAGGGGAAGCGCTATAACCGCGAGGCTCTGGAAATCAGGTTCAAGGGCAAGAACATCGCTGAGGTGCTGGATATGACCGTGGAGCAAGCCCTCGCCTTCTTTGAGCACTTCCCCAAGGTAAAGAATAAGCTTCAGACACTGCGGGACGTGGGGCTGGGCTATATTCGCCTCGGTCAGCCCGCACCCACCCTCTCCGGCGGCGAGGCGCAGCGGGTGAAGCTGGCAACGGAACTGTCAAAGCGCTCTACGGGCAGGACGCTTTATATCCTTGATGAGCCGACCACCGGTCTTTCCTTTGAGGATGTGGCCGCTCTGCTGCGGGTATTGCAGCGTCTGGTTGACGGCGGCAATACCGTGGTCGTCATTGAGCACCACCTTGATGTGATTAAGAACGCCGACCATATCATAGACCTGGGACCGGGGGCGGGGGAGCAGGGCGGCTATATTGTCGCCACGGGAACACCGGAGGAGATAGTCGGCAGCAAGTCTTCAGCCACCGGGCAGTATTTAAGCCGGCTATTACCCCGGGAGTATGCTCTCACCGGTAAAGGAGGCTAAGGTGACACGTGAGGAAGTGCTAGACTCTGTCAGGGCTAATATTGAGAACCAGAACATGATAAAGCACATGCTGGCTACCGAGGCGGTTATGCGGGCTTTAGCCCGGCGCTTTGGCGAGGATGAGGAGGAGTGGGGGCTTACCGGACTGCTCCATGATATAGACGTGGAGCTTACCGAAGGCGATATGCACACCCATAGCAAGCTCGGGGCTGACCTGGCTCGGGAGCTGGGAGCTAATGAGGCTATGGTTCATGCCATACTGTGCCATAACCCGACCCACGGCATCCCTTTAGAGACGAAGCTTGATAAAGCCCTGTTTTGCGCCGACCCCCTCACCGGCTTGATAACGGCGGCGGCTCTCGTCCGCCCCGATAAGAAATTAGCCGGGGTGGAGGCGGCCTCCGTGAGGAAGAGGTTCAAGGAGAAGAGCTTCGCTGCCGGCGCCAATAGGGAGCAGATTTCTCAGTGCAGTGCGCTCGGGCTTGAGCTTGATGAGTTTCTTGAGCTGGGGCTGGAGGCAATGAAGAGGATTGCCTCAGACCTGGGGCTTTAGAGATAATTTACCCCACCCCCTAACTTACGTTCTTCTTCCACCCCCCTCCCCCCTAACTTACCTTTTTCTTCCCACCCACCCGCCCTATGGGGCTTTGTTCTTAATCCTCTGTTTTCCCCTCCCCATTTTAAACTTACCTTTTTCTTTCCCGCCCGCCCGCCCATTGGGCTTTGCTTCTTAACCCCGCTTTATTGGGGCGTCTGCGGCTTATCCCTCGCTTTGTTGGGGGGAGTTTAAGAGGAAGGGGCTTTTCTTTCTATATCAGGGGGGTGGAGCAAGAAGATTGTAAAGAGGTGAAACCTTTTTGGGTGGGAGGGTGGGAAAAGATATATTTTTAACTTACCTCAAGGGTTGAGCCCTGGGCAGTCTTAATCACATCAATGCGGGTGGGGAAGGCGTCCCTGAGCTCCTCCATGTGGGTGATGACCAGTATCTTTTCAAAGTCGTCCTGGATAGAGTTTATCGCCTCTTTAATCTTTTCTATGCCGGCAATATCCTGGGTGCCGAAGCCTTCGTCGATAATCAGGGTGGGCAGCGGTGCCCCTGCCCTTCGCGCCAGCAGCTTGGACAGGGCGATGCGGAGGGCAAAGTTGATGCGAAAGGCTTCACCCCCGCTGTACATTTCATAGTTTCTTGTCCCCAGCTCGTCACCGATGGTGATGTCTAAGGTCTCCAGCAAGTCCCCCTTCTTCGTCTCCCTCTGGGTCTCAATCTTGACGTGCATTCTGTTGTCCGTCATCCGCGCCAGCAGCCGGTTAGCCTCAGCCTCAATCTCGGGGAGAGCCATCTCAATGAGCATCGCCTGTACCCCTTTCTTGCCGAAGGCTTGGGCCAGGTCGCCGTAGAGCTTCCCCTCCTTGGAGGCTTGAACCAGCAGCTTTTCCTTTTCCCTCTTTTTTATCTCCAGCTCAGCGCAGCGCTCCAGCTTTGACCTTACGTTCCCCACCAGCTCCTGGGCTTGCTTTTGCTCGGCAGCCAGCTTCTGGTGCTCAGCTTCAGCCTGGGCTAAGTCGCTGGCGAGTTTGGGGAGCGCCTCGAGCTCTCTGCTTAGCTCCTGCCCCTTTTTGTTTTCTGCCTCCAGCCTTAGCTGAAGCTCCTGGCTTGCCTCCTCAGCTTTGTGAAGTGCCTCCGTTTCCTGAGTAATAAGCCTGTCGGCTTCTTCCAGCTTTCGCTTTGGGGTTTCATGTTTTTCCAGCTCGGCAAGGCGGTGTTTTGTCTGCTCGTGCTGCTCTGAATCGTAGTCAAGCCTGGCTAGCTCCTCCTCAACCCTGGCTAGCGCCTCCTGCTCGGTGGCGGCGAATTCCTTCCCGGCGAGGCGCTGTTCAATATCATTAAGCTTTTTTCTTGCCTCGTTTAGCTGGTTATCCGCCTTCTGGGTGTCAATAACAGTTTGGTTGAGCAGGCTGACCCTGCCCTGTGCCGAGGCTTTATCCTGGTTTATTCTCGCTTCTATCTTTGATATCTCACCCTCCACCGCCTCAAGCTCGGTTTTCCGGCTGGTGAGCTCAGACTGGTTTAGTTTTATGGACTCGGCTTTGCTTTCCCTGTCGGCGGCATATTTTGCCTCAATTAGTTTTATGCCATCGCTGCCCAGCTCGGTTTCACACAGGGGGCATTTAGCTTCCGCCTGAGTCGTTAAGAGGTTGATTTTTTCTTGTATCTCGGCGATTTCATGTTTCAGATTAACCTGGCTGGACTCTATATAGTTCACCTGCTGGCGCAGCTCCTGGCTGGTCTGCTTTTTTATATTTAGCGTCTTTTCTTCTTCCTCCAGCTGGCGCAGTTGGGCTTCCGCCTGCTGGAGCTCGCTTTTAAGCTGGGGCAGTTTCTGGGAGGCGGCTTCCAGCTCGGTGATTCTGCTTTGGGCTAATTTATGCTCCGTAATCAGCTCTGCCTGCGCCCGCTCGATATTCATCTCCAGCTGGCTTTTATTATCCCTTAATTTGACCAGCAGCCCCAGCTTCTGGTTTAGCTCGTCGTTCTGTTTTCTGGCTTCGGTTAACCGGGCATAGCCTTCTTCTATAGCGGAACGCTGGGCGATAAGCTCCTCGTATTCCTTGATGCGTGCCTGGTATTGCTTGACCTCCTCTTGGCGGCGCTCAAGCTCTCTCCTGGTGGTGGTCAGGTGTTCCTCAAGCTGGGTCAGCTGCTGTTTCTTGTTTTCCAGGGCTTCCTTTTCCTGCCTCAGTCTATTGAGCCTGGACTCCTGCTCGGTTATTACCTTGTCTATCTGGCTGAGCCCCGCCTGTGCCTCCTCCAGCTCCGCCTCGTAGGCTGGCTTCTGGACTAATTCATCTTCAATATCTTTGATGGCGCTCTCAAGCTGCACCCCGCCTGCCTCCTGCTCTCTGGCCAGCTCCTTAGCCCTTTCCTCAAGTTCGTCGTAGAAGTCAAGCCCGAGGATATCAGCCAGCACCTGCTTGCGCTCAACCGGGCGTTTGGTGGCGAACTCATCAGCCCGACCTTGCAGCAGAAGGGCGCTGTTAATAAAGGTGGCGTAGTCCATGTGCAGGACGTTGATAATCTTCTGCTGGGTCTGGGTTATGCTATCGCCTGAGATTGACTTGAAGCCGTTCCCGGTGGCTATCTGGAAGTCAAGCATGGTCTGCCCCGAGCGCCCCCGCCGCTTGGGCCGGGCGTGCTTGCGGATAATGCGGTATCCTTGCCCGCCGACGGCGAAGTCAAACTCAACCTGCATCTCGGTCTGACCCAGATGGACAAGCTCGTCATCGCTCTTAGCCCTGGTTTTCCCCCACAGCGCCCAGGTCATGGCGTCAATCAGGGATGATTTGCCGTTGCCGTTATTGCCACAGATGCAGGCGGTATGGATGCCGTTAAAATTGAGTGGTGGCACATTATCCCGGTAGCACATAAAGTTGCGCATTGATAATTTAACGGGAATCATTCTGGCTTATTTTAGCATAAATCAAGGGGATTATTTAGCTACCTCAAGGGTTGACAAATAGGGGAATTAGTGGTAAAACGAGGGTAAGCAATTTGCCATTTGTGGACTTCAGTCACAAGTGGGGGTTTGTCATAAGCAAAAATAGAAAGAGTCGCTTTCACAAAGGGGGTATATAAAGTGAGAAAGACTGTATCTATCCTGTTCGCCCTGGTGCTGGCGCTTAGCTTGTGCCTGATGACAGCAGTGCCGGTGGCGGCAACCCTTCCTGGTGCAAGTACTGCGCCAACAGCCAATGTTAGTGCTGGGCAAACTAATGCGCTGGTAATGGACTTCACCATTGCTGACGGTGGGGACAGCCTGGTAGCAGGAACCGCACCTTCAGCTGGAACTGTCACTGCAGATGGCGAGGACGCAGACTGGGTTATTGACTCCTACGATAAAACGGATGGTGGGGGGCCATTTGCCTGGGATAATGCCAACGACCTTCTGGCCATCGACGATGACGCAGACTCTGTTTATACCCTTCAGGCGGATACCATCCTAGCGGGAGTCGCTCCATCTGCAGGCACTAGTCTAGTAACAGCGGCGATTGCTGCCTGGCAAGGTGTTGCCACCGTAGGAACCGTAAGCGTATATGATGCCGTCGGTGCTAATGCTTGGGATTCAGCAAATGATGCCATATGGGTAGAAGGTGTAGGAGATGATGCGTATGTTGCTGCCGATGATACCTTGCTTGCTGGAACAGCACCCCCTGATGCTACTGCCGAAACAGGCGATGGAGGCAAAGATGCTGACTGGACAACAATAAACCTTTACGATGCCGTCGGTGCTAATGCTTGGAATGCCACGGTCGATGGTATAATTGAGGATTTTCACGCTGGAGGCACCTACTCAGCAGCCGCTGATACCTATGTCGCCGGAACAGCCCCTGCTGATGGGACCGCCTACGGCTCCAACGACGCTTTCGACGCTGACTGGGGTATGGACTCATACGACGCTGCAGGTGGGGGTGCGTGGGATAGTGTCGCCGATGCGATAATCATTGATGCCGATACCAACGACGCATATCTTGACCAGTTGAACGCCATAACTCTTAAGAACACCGGGAGTGCTGCTGACACCAGCGATATCAGCGCAGTTAAGGTGTGGGCTGAAGACGGAACTACCGCGGACTTCCAGGCTACTGAGGATACCTTGTTGGGGTCTGCCGCGTGGGACGCCATTGATAGTTGGGATCTTTCCGGTTTGACACAGAGCATCCCTTCAACTGACCAGCGAGTCTATGTGACTGTTGACATAGCTAACACCCCAGGTATGGGTGATACCATCATTATGCAAGTGCCTACTTTAGCTGACGCCGGTACTGTTGGCGCATATGACGCAGGAGATGAGGGACTGTTCTTCGCCTCGACCGATGACATCGGGGGCATCACCAACGCAAATACGCAGACCATTACCGCAGGTCCCATTCACCACTATGCAGTATCAGCTATTGTTTCACCGGTAGGCGCCACCGTGCCGTTTACTGTCATCATCCAAGCCCGGGATGTGTACAATAACAACATCACTACGGGCGGTGATGCCACTGAAAATATCACCATCACCCTTGGCAAGCCGGATGCTGGGGCAACGCCAACCTCAACCGCCACCACCGCTGGTGTAGCCGCAGTGAGCATGACAATGACGGTGCCCCAAACCTTTGGACAGAGCATCACCTTTACCGGAGTTACCTCAGGTAAGACAGGCACTTCTATGCTCTTTGATGTCGCCGTTGTCTCGGGTGGAGGAGGAGCCCCATCTCCCTCTGGAGAGGGTTTCGTGAACATTAGTTATTTCCTCGATCCGGCAGGCAGAGCTACTGTTGTCATAACCCTTACCTCTACCAATGGTCTGGTCACCATGAATATTCCTTCGGGGACGCTGGTGCTTGATGCCCAGGGCAACCCCTTGACCAATATACAAATCGTAGTCCTTTCCACTCCGCCACCCCCTCCAGGCTATGTCTTGGTTGGTCGTGCCTATGACTGCCTGCCTGACGGGGCTACCTTCCAGCCAGCCATGACGCTGACCTTCAGGTATTACGAGCCGAGTGTACCCCGGGGCGCCAATGAACAGGATTTGGTTCTTGCCTACTGGGATGGCGAGCAGTGGGTAAACTTGCCAACCACCGTTGATGCCGCAGCCAATACCGCTACTGTTGAGGTAACACACTTTACCCCGTTTGCCCTGCTGATAGAAGCCCCGCCAGAGGAAGCCCCGCCAGAGGGAGCCCTACCGGAGGAAACTCCGCCAGAGGGAACCTCACCGGAAGCCGAACCACTAAACATCTGGATAGTGGTTGGGATTATAGCCGCAGTAATAGTGGTGGGCTTGATTATCTTCATGCTGGTTAGAAGGAGGGCGTAAAGGCGTACCTCAGCGAAAAGCTGGGGAAAGAGATTTTAGAGAGGGGTTAAAAGCCCCTCTCTTTTATTATATCCCCCTTTTGGCTTGACGCCTTTGCCACCCCCGATTAGAATGAAACCATGTTTGAGGTCCTTACCGAAAAGCTGGCTAAGGTATTTCGGGGGCTGAGCAGCCGGGGCAAGCTCAGCGAGAAGGATATTGACGAAGCCCTGCGCCAGGTGCGGATGGCCCTGCTTGAGGCAGATGTAAATTTTAAGGTGGTCAAGGATTTTATCAGCAGGGTGAGGGAGCGTTCTATCGGCGCTCAGGTAATGGAGAGCCTGACCCCAGCCCAGCAGATAGTTAAAATCGTCAACGAGGAGCTTATTAAGACGCTGGGCGAGGGGCAGAGCCGCCTGGAGACCTCGCCCCACCCCCCTTCGGTAGCCATGGTGGTGGGGTTGCAGGGCTCGGGCAAGACCACTACCTCCGCCAAGCTAGCCCTCCACCTGAAACACTCAGGGCAGCGCCCGCTCCTGGTTGCCGCCGATAACCGCCGGCCGGCGGCTATAGAGCAGCTGGTTGCCCTGGGCAAACAGCAGGATATTCCGGTTTATAGTGAAAATGTCGGCGTTAGCAGTAAGGACGTCTGTGCCCATGCCCTGAACAAGGCAAAGGAGCTAGCCGCTAGCTGGGTTATAGTTGATACCGCCGGGCGGATGCATATAGACGAGCCAATGATGGCGGAGCTGGCTCAGCTCAGGGAGAAACTAAAGCCCGTCGAAGTCCTGCTGGTGGTTGATGCCATGACCGGGCAGGATGCGGTGCGGATGGCGGAGGAGTTCAACTCCCGGCTGGGCTTGACCGGGCTTATCCTGACCAAGATGGATGGGGATGCCCGTGGTGGGGCGGCTCTTTCTATCCGCTGGGTTAGCGGGGTGCCCATAAAGTATATCGGCATCGGGGAGAAGGCTGATGCCTTTGAGCCGTTTTACCCCGACCGTCTGGCATCGCGGATTCTGGGTATGGGTGACGTGCTCACCTTCATTGAGAAGGCGGAGAAGACCTTCGGTGAGCGGGGGGTCAAGGAGCTGGAAAAGAAGGTGCGAACCGCCAGCTTCAATCTGGAGGACTTCCTATCCCAGCTAGAGGAAATACAGAAGACGGGTTCCATTGACCAGCTGGTAGAAATGTTACCCGGCGGCTCACAGCTAGCCAGCCAGTTGCCGGCGGGTATGGAGGAGAGGCATCTGAAGAAGGTTGAGGCGATGATACTTTCCATGACCCCTGAGGAGCGGCGCAACCCGGATATCATTGATGGCAGTCGGCGGCGGCGCATTGCTAAGGGGAGTGGGGTAAAACCCCAGGATATAAATCAGCTGCTTAACCAGTTCCACCAGATGCAGAAGCTAATGAAGATGGGTATGGGCGGTAAGCTGCCCAAAAATTTAAGGGGGATGTTCGGGTAGGCTGTAGTACCTTCCCCCACCCCCCTTTAAACTTATGTTTTTCTTCCCACCCTCCCGCCCATTAGGCTTTGCGGCTTATCCTGTGGTTTTCTCCCCCTCCCGCCCACAGAGGTGAAACCTTTTTGGGTGGGTGGGTATGGGAAATATAACCTGGGGGTGGGGGTGTTATTCCAGGTAGTCCTTTAGCCTTCGGCTTCGGCTGGGGTGGCGTAGCTTGCGCAGTGCCTTAGCCTCAATCTGGCGGATTCTCTCTCTGGTTACATTAAACTCCTTGCCCACTTCCTCCAGGGTTCGGCTTCGCCCGTCCTCAAGCCCGAACCTTAGCTGGAGCACCCGTTGCTCGCGGGGGCTGAGGCTGGAGAGCACGGAATCAATCTGCTCCTTGAGCAGTTGCCTGGAGGCAGCGTCAGCCGGGGGCAGGGTATCGCGGTCTTCGATAAAGTCACCCAGGTGGCTGTTTTCCTCCTCACCCATAGGGGATTCAAGCGATACCGGCAGTTGTGATACCTTGACTATCTCCCCCACCTTTTCCGGGGGTATTTCCAGTTCCTTGCCGATTTCCTTGGCGGTAGGCTCCCGCCCGTATTCCTGAGCCAGACGGCGGCTTACCCGTAGCAGTTTATTGATGGTCTCAACCATATGGACCGGGATGCGAATCGTCCGGGCCTGGTCGGCGATAGAGCGGGTGATGGCCTGGCGAATCCACCAGGTGGCGTAGGTGCTGAATTTATAACCCTTGCGGTAGTCGAATTTCTCCACGGCTCTAATCAGCCCGATATTCCCCTCCTGAATGAGGTCAAGGAGCGACATGCCCCGTCCGATGTGCTTCTTGGCCACGCTGACCACCAGGCGGAGGTTGGCTTCAATGAGATGTTTCACTGACTTTTCTGCCTCATACTCGATATTATCCAGGTAGGCTTGGAGCTCCTTATCATACCTCCGGATTGATTTGATGAACTTAGTTGATGTCATCAGGGTCTCTATCTCAGCCGCAGAGACCTTATCTCCGATAGCATCAAGGATTTCCTTCGGTAGTATATTGATATTTAGTGACAGTTCGATGACGAGCGCCTCGGTTTCGGGTATGGATTTTTTGGTATGGCGAGAAATTGCCAGGATTAGTTGTGGGCTTATCTCGATATCAATGCTGGCCCGCAATTTGGCGGTGGAGATTTCCTCGACAAAGCTGCCAGACGGCTTCTGTTTGAGGTGTTTTTGAAGGGTACGGATGACGGAGGCAGACTCGGATAGCTCCTGAAGTACAGTGAGTAATATTTCAGTTGCCGATGGCTCCCGCCCGTGCTTCTGGAGGTAGCCCAGCTTGATTTCCCTTACGCGTCTGCCTTCCTCCATCTTTCTGGCCAGTTCCCTTTCTTCCTCAGCGGTGAGGAGGGGCACCCGGCCAATTTCGTGAAGGTACATGCGAACAGGGTCGTCGGCTACCTCCTGCTCCTCCACGTGTCCCAGTGGTGTTTCCGCCTCTAAATCTGGCTTCGACTCGGGTTTTTCAATCTCAAGGTGTCTTGCCTCATGCCAGAGCGTGTCTGGTTCAATTGCCTCTTCACTCTCCTCGTCCTCATCAGATTCGGGGAAGAGACTGCGCAAATCAGCCGTTTCCTCTTCGTCAGCGTCTAGCCGCTCATCAGATGGCGTCTTTTCCTCGTCTTTATCTGGACTATCTTCACCATGCCGCTGGCTCATCACCTTACCCCTCTTTGTCCTAATTTTATCCGATTTTTTTGAGCTAAGACCTCAGCCAGCTGGGTATTGGCCGTAATATCCAGCTCCTTGAGCTTAGCCAGCTCCGCCGCCCCGCCCCCTGATTCGGCCTCCAGGGCTAATACCTCCCCTGTTTTTCTTATCAGGCTGCGCAGAAATTTTTCCCGCAAATCAAGGGCACACTCAGCATACTTTTGCTCTATTTTATCACTTAATAACTGCCGGGTTAACAAGGATTCAAGATGCTCGTGAATTTCAGGCCCAAGTTTTTCTTTTACTACTTCTATTTTATCACTCTGCTTCCAGGCAATAAAGATTTCACGGTTTTCGCTGTTCTCAAAGTATTCAGGCAGGAGCTCCTGAGCGCTATTCTTAAGCTCCGGGTGCTGCAGGAGTAATTCAAGGCAGTATTCTTCTTTCGGGCTGGAAAGCAGGGGTTGGCTAATTGCGGGAGCCTCGAGCTTTAGTGGTTTAATTCTAGCTTGCTTGGGCTTGATTCTGGCTAGAGCCGCTTCAATACTCTTCTCGCTGACATTGAGCATTTGCGCCAGTTTTTGCAGGTAGTGTGCCTGGCGTATCGGGTTTTTTATCTCGGCGACGATGGGCAGGAGCTTATCTGCGGCTTGGGATTTTCCGCTGGCTTTGGTCAGGTCAAGCTCGGCGGTGACCATATTGAAGGTATAATCAACTATGGGCAGAGCCTCTTCTATCAGCTTTTGCCAGGCTTTAGCATCCTCTTTAATAACGTTATCGGGGTCTTGGCCCCGGGGCATGATGATAACCTTCACCTCGGCATCAAGGGTATTTTCGTAGCCCACCGCCCGCAGTGTGGCTTCGTTTCCAGCGGCGTCGGCATCAAGGGCGAAGGCAGTATTCTTGCTCAGCTTCTTTAGAATGCTGACCTGTTTCTCGGTAACCGAGGTCCCCATTGAGGCAACCACGTTGCTAAAACCGTTCTGGTGGGCGGTGATGACATCCATGTAGCCCTCGACGATTACGGCCAGGCTTTGCTGCCTGATGGCGTCTTTAGCCAGGTTTATGCCATAGAGGGTGCTGCTCTTGTCAAAGAGCGGCGTCTGCGGCGAATTGATGTATTTGGGCAGCGAGTCATCAAGTACCCTTGCCCCGAAGCCGGTAATACGCCCTCTGGAGTCGGGTATGGGGAACATCAGCCGGTTGCGGAAGCGGTCGTGGCTTTTTCCTCCCTCCCCCTCAACTATCAGGCCGGCGCTCAGCAGTTCAGCCTCGGTGTAGCCTTTGTTTATAAGGTGCTGTTTTAGTGCTTCCCACTTATCAAGGCTGTAGCCGAGCTGGAAGTCGGCGATGGTCTTTTCTGATAAGCCTCTTTTCAGGAGATAAGCCTTTGCCTTTTTTGCCGCTGCAGAATTGAGCTGGCTGTGGAAGTACTGGGCGGCGGCTTCGCTGAGCTCGTATAGCTTCTGTCTCTCCTTGCTCTCGCCCCCCGGTTCAAATTTTGAGGGTATGGTAACCCCCGCCCTCTGGGCAAGCAACCTCAATGCCTCGCCGAAGTCAATGCCCTGCTTTTTCATAACGAAGGAGAAGACATCACCGCCGGTGTTGCAGGCGCCGAAGCAGTGCCAGCTCTGTTGCTCGGGGTAAACAAAGAACGATGGGTTTTTTTCGGAGTGGAAGGGGCATAGCGCCCGGAAGGTGCGCCCGGCTTTGGTCAGCTTGGTGTACTGGCCGACCACATCTACGATGTCTATCCTCTGTTTTACCTCGTCAATAACGCTCATTTTAGTATTTTGTGACCCTATCCCCTTTATCCCCTTACTATCTTATACAACAGGCGACAACCAAAATCAAATTTCAACTGTATACGCATTTAGTTTAGCAAATGCTCAAGGGTCAGTGAAACTGAAGAGTTCTCGTGCCAATAAGCGACGATTCATCTCTCATAACGGTGCAGCTACTACTTATTCAGAGTTGACGGGATTCGCGTAAACACATCTGAAAGAGCCTATTTGAGGAACTGGGGTAACAATAGGTAGAACTTTTGAACTAGCATTTAGCCTGACTATTTAGCCCAATAGCTATCATTGAAGATAATTGTAACAGCAAGGTGTGTAGTCTGCGACTCTAAAGCAGGATAAAATCGTGAGACTTACTATGTCCTGAAACCAACAAAACGCCCTATTGTTCAATTTTTGTCTTATTTGAAGTCACTAGCTCTGGGGGGCTACTGGAGTTGCCAAAAGCTGACTAGCTGCTCGAAATCGATAAGTCCACTCTCGGCTATGTTGACAACGTCTATTCCTGCCTCGAATGCTGCTGCTACTGGGTTTAGACCGCCGAGTAACACTATGCCAACTCGATTTAGCCCCACCGCAATTTGGCAAATTGGCTCGCTAGTATTGCCCAGGGCATAAACCCCACCGATGCCAGCCTCCTTGAGTATGGTTATCTTTTCCTCAACGGTCGCTCTTGATCGAGCTGGTATTTCACGGAAATTAGCCAGTATTTTACCATTGCCGCTCTTAGCCGCCTGGCTAACGCCGGTCATGCCGGCGCGAATATACTGCTCAGAGGGGTCAAGAGATGTGCCGGAGTAGTTGATTATGGCAGTAAAGCGCTTCGGCTTTGACTCTCTAATTTCAAGAACTCCTCCAAACCTGGAGTCTATAGGGACACCGGCCTTAAGGAGCACTCCATTTATAACCACGCTACAAACCGTAGCCAAGCCGATTTTCCCGCTCGGGACAACCACAGAGCCAACCTTTTCTCCTTCAGATGCTACCGCCACCAGTTCACTGACACAAATTCCAGCCTTGAATACATCACTCATCGCTGCCAACGCCTCTTTGAAGTTATCTTTGTCGATGAGTGATGTATTTACCGGAAGTTGCCCTGTTCGTTTCTTAGGGTCAAAGGTGGTGTTGAAGGCTAACATCTCAAGCTTGTCAAGTATGAAACCGACATGTTCCGGTGCCAGTGCCATACTGAGTTCTTCGAGCCCTTGCGGGGTAATCATCCTGCCATCACGACCCAGCGGCTGGGTATAACCGCGCTCATCGGTTATTCTCAGGTGGTATCTAACTGCTCTCTCGCTCAGAAAGATTCCGTGGCGCTCAAGCTCCCGAGCAATGGTAATTGACCCTAGCGGCTCGGAGGACTCACTTAACACCTTAAGGATGGATACTACTTTCCTTTCTGTGTCAGAACTGGCACCCTGCACCATGCCAACCTCTTTTAGCTTTCAAAGATAATCTGGTGCCATTATACCACTCCCTTAGCAAGCTGGATAGTAGGCTTCCACTTGCCTTTGGTGCCACAATCATTCGTAGCTCCTGAACCGGCGACGAGTACCCCCATAACCAACAAGTAAACTAAGAGTGTGGCTATCCCCATGCCCGTCATGGCGACCCTCGAGAACGTCTATTGCTTCTTCCCGGTAGGCGTCCATTAGATAGGGGATGCCGGTGACCCTGGCACACTCCTCAGTGAGGGACATGAGCTCATGCCGGGTGATTGCCGGCACACTAAAGCATCTGGCTCCTGCCATCAACTGTTGCAACCCGACCTTTATCTTTTCAGCGTAGCTATAGATTCCAACAGCACCCAGAGGGATGTTCTTCATTTCGCCAGCGCCAATTAGATTTTTGACATCCTCGTAGCAGACGAATATCTCCTCCACGGTTGAACCAAATTGCTTGACTGTATGGGGCAACTTTTCATCTTTTAGCCACTGCTGGATATTCTTGCCGACCATGCCCGGAATCATCAAAGCCCGCCCCATGCATACTGCTCTGGTAAAGGGTGCACCTAGGGCGAGTGCCTTGAACACACCATCCTCACTGCTGAATCCGCCGGCAAAGGCAATATCAGGTACACGCTCGCCGCTATCTGCCAGCTTTTTGCTGAACTCGTAGGCGGCGGCATGCAGGTAGAGACTCGGTATACCCCATTCCTCCATCATTCGCCAGGGGCTCATGCCAGTACCACCGGGGGCACCGTCTATGGTAAGCAGGTCGATTTTGGCCTTTGACCCCCACTTGATAGCCATGGCCAGTTCACGCAGGCTGTAGGCTCCCGTTTTTAGGGTAATTCTTTCGAATCCCATATTTCTTAAGCGCTCAACCTCAGCGTAAAAACTTTCTTCATCGATAAAGCCAAGGCGGCTGTGGCGTTCAAATTCCTTAAGCGCACCGTCTTTAAAGGCAACCTGTGTAACGGGGTCTGAAGGGTCTGGAGTAACAATGTAGCCGCGCTTCTGGAGTTCCAATGCCCGCTCTAGGCTATTGACCTTAATCTCGCCACCGATACACTTAGCACCTTGTCCCCACTTCAATTCGATAGTCTTTATTCCGTGCTTCTTTATGATGTATTCGGCTACACCCAAGCGCGTATCCTCTACATTCATCTGAACCAGGATTTCGCCATACCCTTGTTGATAGCGGCGATAAATTTCGATGCGACGGTCCATATCCGGTGATGAAGTGACTTTGCCCTTTGAGTCAAGCTTAAGCTGGGGGTCAATGCCACAAACGTTTTCACCACAGACTATGGTAATTCCGCTGATGGCAGCGCCAATAGCGAAATGCTCCCAGTTTTTGCGGGCTATCTCTGTAGAGCCCAGAGCGCCAGTAAAGATAGGCACCTTCATCTTGACCTTGGTGTCCCAGCCATATTCGGTCTCTGTGTTAACCACGGGGAAGGTGGCGTTATCAGAATTCCCAACTACGCCGGGCGGTAACCCTTTGGCACCGAAGGCATATCCCTGGATATTGAAGTGCGAGTAGTCAACTGGATAATCCTTGTCACCTCCGGCAGTAACGTCACCAAAAGGCCCCGGGTAGAGTAGTTCCCGCCCGCGGAAGGTTGCCTTGAATACCTCGCAGTTTCCGGTGCAGCCGTCGATACAGCGGGTGCAGAGGCCACTCATGGGCACTACACTTTTGGAACGATTGGCGGTCCTGGTAGCATCATTTGAATTTGGTCTTTGAAGATTCATTTTCTCTCCTCCTCTTTTTGGGATAGTTTTCCTTTCTCTTTGGTTTTATCCAGAAAGCAAAGGGCGCTCCGGCTCTGTGGGTCAGCAACGACCTTAGCGTAAGCGCCTTTAGCTACTGAAGGCACATCTATTACCTTTAGCACATTGCTGAGACTGCCGAATTCCGGTAGTAAGTCAGCGAGTACATTCGGCGACTCCTCAAAAAATTTGGTGTTAAAACCGCTGGAAGCATCGTCGGGATAAACTGATAGGTAGACCATCTCAGCCTCTACCAGGTCCTGGAAGAAATGGGTGCCATAAGAGAGTTCGGGTTCATGCCCGTACTCTTCGCGGGCAATCTCCACCAGAACCGCAGTGTTATCTATTTCTGAGTAGGTAACATTTACCCCAAGGTCTATGTTGTTGCTACCCCATCTCCCCGGTCCCATCATCATGACCTTGCCCGCTTTATTCCGTAAAGATTCACTGAGTTTCCCGATAACACGGCCAAGCGACTTCTTAACATCAGCGCTTGCCGTTTCAGCATATTTCTTGGGGTCGATGTAGAGAATGTAGCCGATATGTTCAACCACACCGGCACTTATAGCCCGATTGGATCGGAACAGCACCTTATCCTTAGATAGGTTATCAGGAATACGAATGTCACCGCTCGATGCCCTCGGTAGTCTTAGCGCGCGACACTGCAACAAATTGACCCGGGTGCTCCCATCCTGGTCAACGTAAGCGGTGAATTCAATATCTATAGGTTGGCCCCAAGCCTTTTCCAGCTTGGTTAACATTTCTCCGATTATCTTAACTAAACCCGTCTGTCTGAGCAGGTTGTTGAAGGTCAGCACAAAATTACCTTCCGGCTTCCCCAGAGGAAATACGTCACTTAAATAACCATCCGCCATTAAAGACACCAGAAGATTAAGGTTGGGATAGTCATTATTAGCCAGCACCTTGACAAGAGGTTGAGTCGAGAACTTGTTAGCTTTAAGGTCGAGAAGATCCACGTTCCGCTGAGAGTATCTGGCTATTTGAGTTCCCAGCTCCGGTCTGAGTTCGGGATGGCTAACAGCTATCATTCTTGGGTAGTCGCCGGCAACTCGGTTAACGGCGCGAGTGCCTAAACCGAATACCAGTCGGACCAGCCCCTTTTCAGGGTCTATCTTGTTAGACCAGGCATAGAGGTTCCGCGAGAAGGCTACACCGGCGAGGCTAGGGAAGAAATACTGCTTATAAGGCATCCCTGAGACCCGCTGTATCAGGATTGCCATCTGCTCATCGCCTTCGGTGAGTCCCTGTCTCCGCCGATATGACAGGGCGTCTGGATTCAGGGCGCTGGCATAAACCAGTTTTACCGCTCGTAAGAACGCTTCCAGCCGGTCTTCGGGACTACCCTGGTTGGCGCAGAACTCGCTACGATACTTTCCGGCAAAGGCGTTGGTAAAACTATCTTCAAGTAAGCTGCTGGAACGCACAATTATCGGCGCCTGCCCGTAATAATCAAGCATGTCACGGAATTGCTCTACTATCTCGTCGGGGAACTGACCGGCAGGAAAGGCTTGCTCTACTTTGGCGAATCCGTCCCGTGAAAGCTCCGGGTCTTTCGATAGTTGCAACCTAAGCTGGAACAGGTTGTTATTCACTAAAAAGGTGAAGAAAACATCGGAGCCAATATAGAACGAATCATGCTCTTCCAACACCTGTGAAAAGTCAGTCTCTCCCTTGTCCTCTGCCAGAATACGCCTCGCTAGCAGCATACCGGCGGCTTTACCTCCGATGCGTCCTGAACCAATGAGCTTGCCTCTGACACGAAAGAGGTCATCCAAGGTCAGGTAACGGTCAGCCATTTTGTTGAGCTTATCGTGATTGCCAATCAGCATCCTGGTAAGCTCCTTTTTCAGGGTGCCGATGTCATATGCGGAATCCGGTAATTCTATAGTGGTTTCTTTGTATTGCACCAGCCTACGGTAAACACTATCCCAGGGAGCAATGGAATCAGACAATATGCTAGCGCGATGCTTACTGGCTGTTGTCGATAGCGCCGCGGCATCTCCACTCTTGAATACCGGTGACCAATCTGCGCCGGAAATCAAATGCGGTAAAAACATCTGCGGAGAATAACGGTCCCAAACCTTGAGGGGATGGATATAAGTGTTACCGCTTACATGATAGACATCAATGAGTATCTGTGTGGTGTCTCGTATTCTGGCAACAGTACTGTTGCCATGTTGCCCGCGCATCAAGGAGAAATAAGCTATGTCGCCAAGTTCACATATGTAGGGGCAGGTTACCTGGTAGAAGTTAGCCAGTAACTCGTCGGTGGCCCATTCGCTTACTAGGGCTGACAGGCTATCAAATACGTAACAAACGCCGCTGCCGCGCTCCTCAATTATCCTGTGTACTTCACCGGCGAAAGAATCGAAACCGCGGCTTGGGTCAACCTGAACAATAGTAAGGCCGGGGCGGGGTTTGAGAACGGGGGAATGGGGGGCAAACCTTAAGTAAACACAATCAAAACCATCACCAATCGCTTGCCCGACAAATGGCTCGGCAAAATATGAGTAATCTTCTAAGCGGTCAATTCGCCAGACGATATTATCACCCAGGCGAAGCCCGCGCAGGAGTTTATCCAAGGATACGAGCCCGCTTCTAATTGCCTTTGATGTAATCTTGTCCAACATTACTTTCCCTTGCTTATGCGGTTTACGGCAACCGACTACCGTATACCATACTAACACATAATCACTGCTTTGTCAATACCTTTTTGAGGAAATTTTTAAATTGGGCGTGAAATTGCTGCAAAGTCGCAGTAAAGACGAAATTATCAGCTAACAACGGTATTCACTGGAGGGTCATAAGCGGAAATTGTGAGCTCTAATCTGCCACATAAGTGGCAAAGTTGAAGAGTCTTGTCCCAAATTAGAGATGACCACAACGCCTGCGGAAGCAACAAAAAGCCATTTTGTATTCTATGCGGTGGCTGAAATTTGACACACCCTGTACTAAATCTTGCGCCTCGCAAGGCTCTCCTAGCAAGATTCTTACTTGCCGCCTCACCATCGCCGTCCCAGGTTTTTTAGCAATTTGTCCCGTTCCTCCGCTGGCAGCAATTCGCTGTTTCTTAAGCAGGCTAAGCCTCTTACAAGCGTAGGAATAGCTATAGCCAAAACGCTCTATCAAGTCATAAGCAGTTATTAGCTCCCTTTCCTTTATGAATTCCAGAAATTCTTTCTTTGTTGCCTTTGCCTCAGCCATCCCAGGGCTATTTTACCCACTAGGTGGTAAAATAGCACAAAGGACCGTAAGGTGAAGATTTACTAGGTATTACCATATTGTAATAGCTTTTTAGCCTCTTAGCGGATACCAGCAGCATCTCAGCCGGGAGCCTGATGTGAAGGTCGTAGACCCCCTTTGCCCTGGCAATATTGCTGTTGCAGGTTGTGAGCTCTCGGCTCCTGGTTTAATATCTTCAACCTTTTGTATCATTTGATACAAAAGGATGTAACAAGTGATACGCCCAGCATTTTTAATAGACCAACAACTTCTGCTTACGCTTGCAGGTTGGTCGCAGCCCTAGCTAAACGCATCATTTACGTAGCGACATTTGCCTGGCTACCCGCTGAAGCCATCTCTTGCTTGAGGTAACATTCCGATGAATTGTTACACCTAATTGATAATAGATCGTGATGGTCTTGTAGGCGTTTGACGTATTAACTACACATCCAAGAATTTGCCATCTTCTGTTGACTACTGATTTTTACCACTAGACCACGCCAGCGACAGGTTTTATCGGAATTCCTCAGGGATAAGGTCGGCAACTTTGGCTGTAGCCACAGCCACCGCTGAGTCGGCGGCACCGTAGTAAACTAACACCTCGTCCTCAGCATCAAGTATCTCTTTGTTACCTTCACGTGGCACTGCCCCACAGGTAAAAACCACATTGGGCACGCAGTGCATGCCAGGTTCTCCTATTTCGCACTTCTCCGTGGGTTCAAGAATAAAGTTGGGTGAGCGATAAAGGAGGATTCGTGGGTCACTCAAGTCAAGCAGCATCACCCCTAGCCGATAGATATGAAAATGGTCAGCACCGTGAGTGATGAGCAACCAGCCATACTTGGTCTTAATCGGTTGAGTCCCAGCACCAATCTTCCTCCCATCCCATGTCATGCCAGTTGTTGACCCGACCACTATTTTGTGCTCTTTCCGGGGCCAGGGACAACGCAGATGGGAAGAGAAGGTTATCCATATATGTGGGTCAACGCGGTGAAGCATGGCAAATCGCCCATTGAAGCGTTCGGGAAATAAAGTACCGTCTTTGTCGGTGAACCCGGGGAAAACCAGACCGTGTCTGTGCCAGGCTCCCCAGCGGTGGTTCAGGAAATCATTAACTCCAATAGAGGCGAGGGCAATTTGAGCCACTAAGCCGTCATAAGCGGTATACACCATGTAAAGGCGAGCGCCGATTAGGGTCAACCGAGGGTCTTCACACCCTCTGGTTTCACTCTTTCTCCTTGGCTCAAATATTGGTTCTTCGAGCCTTTCGGTGAACTTAAATCCATCTTTACTTACCGCCAGTCCAAGGCGAGAGACGTTATCCTCTCCCAAAGCCCGATAGATGAGATAAACCCTGCCCTCTAGATTTATGACACCTGGATTGAAGACGCCTTTTGCTTCCCATGGGTGCTCCTTAATGGTCTCAAGTATGGGATTGGCAGCAAAACGGCTCAGGGCTCCTGCCGGCGGCTGCCCAGGGGTGGCAATTTTTTCTGGCATTACCCCCTCGGCTTCTTTTACTTCCCCGAGTAGCATCGGAGCTAAATCCTCCCATTCCCTGCCCTCCTCCATGAGGTCTATAATCTTTTCCTCTATTGCTTCCTCCTTGCCTCCCCCCGCTTTGAAATACTCGGTGAGGAATTCCCATGAGGACCAATCCCGCTCCACATGCTGGGAAATAGGAGGAGGCAATCCTTTTCCTCCGTTAAAGCTGTAACTCGCCCAGGTCCAGGCGGAGCAGGGGATGAAGGTGCCATCGGGAAGGACAAAAGCCAGGTGATAAGAATCAATCATATTATTGAGAAGGGCGACTAGTCTAGCTTTGTCCTCTCCAGCTTCTTGATGAAGCCTACGCGCCATTTCCCTCAGCCGCTCTACCAGCACCCGCTGATGCCCGTTTTCAAAAATATTATGGGCTGATAGTGGCTCCCTCCCCCAATGACCCTCTAATGAATTTATCACCTTTTCCCCGAAGTCTTTCCTTTCCTCGGCGAAACTTCGCCATATCTTACCGAACCTCTCAATCTCGATAATAGCCTTGGCAATATGGGTAAAGTAACGCAGTTTGGGGAACTCGCCGCCCATGCCCTTGTGCAGGTTGCTTATTACTACCCTCCCGGTAATCTTGCTAAGAGCACCGATTTCTTTCATCTCTACCAGCGAGGGAAATTCTTTATGGCGGATCACCAGTGGTTTCACGGCGCGAGTTCCAAAATGCTCGGGGCGGACAATTTTCTTGATTAGCCCCCATATCTGCTCCACATATTCTTGCTCTTCTGACCAACCAGCCAGGGCTAGAGCATCATTGGGTTCATATTGGCTGAGCAGTGCATCAAGGTTGCTGTAGCCTAGCTTGGTCAGCAGATTGTAAGGGGGGTATTGCCACAAAAACCTGGAAGCCATTTCCGGAATCAAAGCAAAGCTATCCTGATGGGGGAAATGACGAAATATGGCCTCGGCTACCTCCTGCGTTCCTTCCACAGCGGAAAGCTTTCCCGGCAGGAGAGTCTGGTCTATTTCCCCCTCCAGCTGGTGCATAAAATGCCTTATTCCCTCCGCTATTTCCAGGGAATTGGCATCTCGGGGAACTTTCAGCTTTTCATAAACGAATTGTTCAAATCCCCTCTTGTATCTATCAAAAATGGAATCGTAGGTGCCATTGGCAGTAGCTACTACATTCCCCTCCGGGGTAGTGAGTTCTGAGGGCACTACCAAGGGGACACCAGGAATGAACTCACGGTAGGTCACCTTAGGCACCGGCGGCTTGAAGGCTTCCCCCCTCGTTTCCCACGCCGCTAGGAAGTCTGATTTCTGCCGAAGAAATTCATTCGCCAGCGACTCTATTTGCCCCTGGGCTTCCAAAGATGCCAGACGTTCTGCTTCCTGAGGGAGGGAGCGTTTCATCCTATTTTTCAGGGCTTGTATTCCTAGGGCAAAGCTGCCCAGGCACCCCTCATAAAGGGGGATAAAGGAATTCAACAGGTCATCCTTTGCAAATTCCCGTCGAAAAGCAAAATCCAGCAGAAGGTGATAGACAATTTGTGCCCACAGCTGAGCCGGCAAGGTAAACCGTTTAGTCTCAGTTCCGGCTAGCTCCTTCAGTTGGTGGTAAACTTCCTGGGGGAGAATCCTCTGGTAAAGGGAATGGAATTCGTTGAACCCTCGTTTATATCTTGCTATCAGTTGCTGAGGAATTATCTGCACCTCATCGGGTTGTTGTGCCTTCCTGACCCCGAAGGTAGCCAGAGGCTTTAGTGAAGGTAGCTCATCAATCTTCCCTATTTCTCGCCACCATTTTTTATCAGCCATGATTTGCTCGAACAGCACTCTGACTAGCTTGCGCAGCACCAGCTCTGCCTTTCCCGCCGTTGGCCAGTGAACCTTTATTCCCAGGTTAGCTTCACAAACTCGGGCTTCATTGGTAATGGCTATGGTAGCCAGCCAGCTATCTATACCATAGCCTCCAATATCGGTACTCCACGGGGTTTTCAGATAGGTTCGAAGCAAGCGGTGAGAAATCCCCCATTGTCCCCCTACCAGGTCATGAATGGGACAACCATAGACCGCTGTGAGCAGTGGATAAAGCACATGAGTGGAAATAGGGGACTCAAAGTAATGGCGGTTAAATCGAGAGATAACCAAATCCGCCTTCTCCCTCTTAATAGGTTCAAGGAGAAGGTTAATCCAATCTGGGGCGAGCCCTTCAGTCTCTCCATTCCTCTCCCGGCTTCTCAAATCAGCTTCCACGATGGCCAGGTCAGCACCGAGGATTCGGGCTACTTCCATAATTGCCCGCAAAGCCCAGCCCTTCCCATTTATCCTTTC